>Ga0335397_10000035_pt1 | contig 131678 bp, 121 predicted proteins | sample MAT04_FD_205740 | JGI IMG/M metagenome (GOLD analysis project Ga0335397, IMG submission 205740) | Freshwater microbial communities from Lake Fryxell liftoff mats and glacier meltwater in Antarctica - MAT-04 (spades assembly) (version 2) ...
CCATGCCCTGGCCGATGGTGCCGCTGGCGCCGCCGCGGTTGTCCACCACGAGCTGCTGGCCCATGCTCTGCGACATCTTGTCGGTGATGGCGCGGGCAATGATGTCGGTGGTGCTGCCGGCCGCAAAGGGCACGACGACGCGGATGGGTTTGTTCGGGTAGCTGCCCTGGGCCTGCGCTGTGGACGCGAGGAGCGCGGCCACGGCAGCCACGCCCACGAGCAGGCTGGAACGGAGGATGTTTTTCATGCGATCTCCTTAATTCACCAAAAGGTTAATTGCGCGATTCTAGAAGCGAAACGACGCCAGCGTCAATCACCTGCGGGCATGCCCGGCCCGGGCTTACCCGAGTTGGCAAAGGATGTTCTTCAGCCTTTGTGCACGTAGCGCAGGATCACGTCGCAGATGTGGGCCAGGCGCTCGTCGCGCGCGGCTTCCGACATCAGGTCGAGCTTGAAGACGGCCGACAGCGTGTGGTTGTTGGACAGGTAGAAGTACGCCAGGCCTGCGATCGAGATGTACAGCTGCAACGGGTCAAGGCCCGGGCGGAATACGCCCTTTCTGCGTCCGCGTTCCAGCACATCGGCCAGCGTCTGGATCAGCGGCGAATTCAGCGCCGGCGCGCGCGTGGACGCTTGCAGGTGGCGTGCGCGGTGCAGGTTTTCACTGTTCAGCAGGGTCAGAAATTCCGGGTGGGCGAGGTAGTAGTTCCAGGTGAATTCGGTCAGCGTGCGCACCGCGTCGGCAGGCGGCAGGTCGGCCAGGTGCAACTGCTGTTCTGCAGAGCGGATGTGGCCGTAGGCCTCTTCCAGCACCGCGCGAAAGAGCGTGTCCTTGTTGTCGAAGTAGTAGTAGAGCAGCCGCTTGTTGACGTCGGCGCGTTCGGCGATGCGGTCCACGCGGGCGCCACCCAGGCCAAACTCTGCAAACTCGTCGCGCGCGGCGGCCAGGATGGCGATGCGCGAACGTTCGGCGTCACGCGAGCGCGGCTCGGATGCTTCGTTGGCTTCGCTGCTTCTTGTGCTCATGGACGCTAGTGGACCATGGCCCGCAGCCCCTGCGCCGGGCGCTACGCTGGCGCGTGCGGATACGGTGGCACCAGCCTGCTGCGTCCCAGCAGGCTGGCCACCTGCAGGATGAGCATCAGGTCCACCTGGTCGGGGTTGCGTGGCACCAGGTCGTAGTGGCATAGCGTGCCCAGGATCTCGCCCTCTGGCGTCATCACCGGCACCCCGCAGTAGGACTTGACGAACTCGCGCGCCACGTGGTCGTTCAGGCGCGGGTCGCTCATCGCGTCGGCTCTGCTGAAGACACCCCGTGCATCAAGCGCATAACAACGGTAGGTGGCGCTGGCAGGGACTTCGTCCACGCCCAGCACCTCCGGGTTGTCGCGGTCCACGTACACGGCGGCGTTGGCCTTGCCGCCTTGAAAACGAAAGATGGCGATGAAGCGGTGGTCCGTCAGACCCAGCAGGTACGCCAGCGCGGCGCGCAGGCCGGCTGCTTCCAGCGTCGCAGCAAAACGGGCGAAGGTGTCGTCGGCGGGCGCGGGAGGGGGTGCAAGGGGCAGGCGGAACCACTGGAGAGTTCGGCATGTGGGGACGGCAAAGAACAGCAGCCGCACTCTGCGCCCTCGGGCGTATCCTCGTTCCACGACGTTGCACAAAGCAACGCGCCCCCACCCCACGAGGAGACAAACTGATGAACCGCACCCCAGACGGCGCTCACTCCGCTTTCTCCGCTTTCTCCGCTTACGGCGCCACGCCCCTGCGCCGCGAATTCCTGCAGACCGGCATCGCCCTGGCCGCTGGCGGCAGCGCATGGTTGGCCAGCCCGGCGCGCGCCGCGATGGCGCCGACCGACAAGTTCGACTTGCTGCTGAAAAACGCCAACGTGCTGGACCCGAGCCAGAACCTGGCTGGCAAGCGCGACATCGGCATGCGCTTCGGCCTGATCGAAGCCATTGACATCAGCATCGCACCTGAACGCGCGCAGCGGGTGATGGACGCCGGTGGCCGACTGGTGACGCCGGGCCTGATCGACCTGCACGCGCACAGCTACCCCTTTGGGTCGGCCATCGGCATCCCGGCCGATGAACTGGTGGCGCACCAGTGCACCACCACCGTGGTGTCCGCCGGTGACGCCGGTGCCAACAACTTCGCCGCCTGGCGCCGCTTCATCGTGCCGGGCTCGCGCACGCGGCAGTACGCCTTTGTGCACATCGCCGTGGCGGGGCTTGCGGGCTTCCCGGTGCCGGAGCTCTACAACATCGACTACGCGCAACCCGAAGCCGCCGCGCGCGTGCTGGCCGAGAACAGCGATGTCGTGCTGGGCGTGAAGGTGCGGATGAGCGAAAACGTCGTCGCCCGCCACGGCACAGAACCGCTCAAGCGTGCCATCAAGGCCTGCGAGATGTCGGGCGTGCCGACGAAGATCATGTGCCACATCGGCGGCGTGGCCGACCGCGCGCTGATGTCGCAGATCCTCGACCTGCTGCGCCCCGGCGACGTGTTGACGCACTGTTTTTCCGGTGCGCCCAACATCGCTGGCGAGGGCACCAACATCGTGCAGGACGGCAAGCTGCTGCCCGCCGCGCTGGCGGCCAAAAAGCGCGGTGTGATCTTCGACATCGGGCACGGCGGCGGCAGCTTCGACTACACGGTGGCCGAAGCGGCCATCGCGCAGGGCTGCCCGCCTGACACCATCTCGTCGGACATCCATGTGTTTTCCGGAAACTCACCCGGCATGCCCTACCTGCCTTGGGTGATGAGCAAGCTGATCGGCCTGGGCTTCAGCCTGGCGGACGTGGTGGGCATGGCCACCCAGGCACCGGCGCGTGTGATCGGGCGGGTGCCCAAACACGGCACGCTGCAGATCGGCGCGCCGGCCGACCTGTCGCTGCTGGAAGTGGTGGACGGGCCAGTGGAGTTTGTCGATACGCGCAACAACAAGCGCACGGGCCGGCAGTATCTGAAGCCGGCCGGCACCATCGTTGCGGGCGTGGCCTTTGGGCGGCCGTACCAGTCGCCATTCAGCGTGCGCTGACGTTCTGCATGAAGTGCTGACTGCGGTGCGACTGAAGCCATGACGCTGCGCCAGACCGTGGCGGTGGTGGCGTTGCTCAACCTGGCTTACTTCGGTGTCGAATTTTCGGTGGCCTTGGCGATCGGCTCGGTGTCTCTGTTTGCCGACAGCATCGACTTCCTGGAAGACGCCGCGGTCAACGCGCTGATCCTGATGGCGCTGGGCTGGAGCCTGCAGGCCCGCGCACGCGTGGGCCTGGCGCTGGCCTTGCTGCTGCTGGTGCCGGGGCTTGCGACGCTGTGGATGGCGTGGGAAAAGTTCCACAGCCTGGTCGCGCCGGCCGCTGGCGCGTTGACCTTGGCGGCTTGCGGCGCCTTGGCCGTCAACCTCTTCTGCGCGCTGCTGTTGGCGCGGGTGCGGCACGGCAGCGGCAGCCTGACAAAGGCCGCCTTCCTGTCGTCGCGCAACGACGCGCTGGCCAATGTGGCGATCATCGGTGCCGGCTGGGCCACGGTGCTCACCGCATCCGGCTGGCCCGACTTGATCGTCGGGCTGGCCATTGCCGCGCTGAATGCCGACGCCGCGCGCGAGGTGTGGGAAGCGGCGCGGCAGGAGCAGCGCGAATCGCGCAGTTGAGCCTGGCCCTCAGCGGCGCGCCGGCTCGGGCGGCGCGTTGGCGGCGCCCACGAGCTGCACCACACGTTCGTTGCGGTCCTTGATCTTCTTTAGCGCCGCCAGGTGCGCTTTCAGGTGCGCGGCGGTCCAGCCCGCCGCGGCGGCATCCTGGTAGTCGGCGTCGGTGATGCCGTCGGCGATCCCGGTGTACTGGGTGCCTTGGACTCGCAACTCGGCAGCCGACTTGTTGACCTTCTTCTGGTCGCCGCCCACCTTCTTGGTGGCCACGAGCTTGACGCGTCTTTCCTCGGCCCGCTCCGCCGCCCGTTCCAGCTTGTTCCGGGCTTTGGTCACCGCCGCCAGCAAAGTGGCTGGAGTCGGGTACGGGAGGCCCGGCGCCCCGCCCACGTAGGTGCCATTCGCGATGTCCACGTCGTGATGGGTGTTCGCATCCACCGACCAGTGCGAATGCTGGCCAATGCACACCGTGCCGTCCCCGTTGTGTGCGAAAACGATGGACAGGTGCGGATAGTCGGACTTGGTGCACCGCATGGTGGCCATCTTGCCCTCGAAGAGGTTCATCGCCTCACGCGGGTAGCGGCCCGCCCCCGCCCCCGCCCCCGGCGCATCGGGCTCCTTCGCGCCACCCTTGGGCTTCTTCTCGTCCTCATCCGGCTTCACGGGCGGCGGCGACCGCAGCGCCGCCCTGCGTTGTGCTGCGCCGCCGGTGAAGGCGTCGATGCGATCGCGCTGCGCCGTCATCCGGGCGCCGCTGTGGATGCCGTCGATGAGCTGGCGCTGGGCCGCAGCCTCCGGGCGCTGATTCGCCAGCGTACCCGTCGTGGGGGACTGCGCTGCAGCCCCCACGCCGCGGTGCGCGGGTGCGGGCTCGGTGGGCTGACGGGAGGCTCGCTGCATGGTGTCTGATCTGGCGAATGCCATTGGCAGGGCGCGTGTGGCGGCCCTACTCCGCCAAGGCCACCGTCGCCGCGTCGATGCGTCCCATCACTTCAGGCGTCAGCTTGTCCAACAGCGCCAGCGCGCCCAGGTTGGCCGTGACCTGGTCGACCCGCGACGCGCCCGTGATCACGCTGCTGACATGCGGGTTCTTCGCCACCCAGGCCAGCGCCAGTTGCGCCAGCGTGCCGCCCAGGTCCTTGGCAATCGGCTCCAGCTTGGCCACTGCCGTGTTCTTGGCGGGGTCGATGAGGCCGTCGCGCAGGAAGGCCATGCTTTCCAGCGCGCCGCGGCTGCCGTCGGGCACGCCGCTGCGGTACTTGCCGGTGAGCAGGCCGCTGGCCAGCGGGCTCCAGGTCGTCAGGCCGAGGCCGATGTCTTCGTACAGCCGCGTGTATTCCTGTTCGACCCGCAGGCGGTGAAAGAGGTTGTACTCGGGCTGTTCCATCACCGGCTTGTGCAGATGATGGCGTTCGGCGATCTCCCATGCCGCGCGGATGTCGGCGGCGCTCCATTCGCTGGTGCCCCAGTACAGCGCCTTGCCTTGTGTGATGAGGTCGCTCATCGCGCGCACGGTCTCTTCGATGGGCGTGTGCGGGTCGGGGCGGTGGCAGTAGATGAGGTCGATGTGGTCCAGCCCCATGCGCTTCAGGCTGCCGTCCATGGCCTGCATCAGGTACTTGCGGTTCAGCGTGTCCTTGCGGTTGACGGCATCGCCCTTGCGGTCCAGGCCCCAGTAGAACTTGGTGCTGACGACGTAGTTCAGCCGCGGCCACGCCAGCATCTTCAGGGCCTGGCCCATGATCTCTTCGCTGCGCCCACCGGCATAGACCTCGGCGTTGTCGAAGAAGTTGACGCCGCCGTCGTAGGCCGCAGCCATCATCTCCACCGCCTGGCCGGCATCGACCTGGTTGTGGTACGTGACCCAGGAGCCCAGGGACAAGGTGCTGACGCGAAGGCCGGCGCGGCCGAGACGGCGGTATTGCATGGTGTGGTGGGTGGCTCTGTTGCGGAGAGAGCAAAGGCTAACCGATCGATCTCGTGCCCGTTTACCGTGGCCCGAAAACACTTGCGAATCGGACCAGGGTGGCCCCATGACAAAGCCAGCCCTGGCGGGGCGGCTGGTTCGATGATCTGGCTTACGACATCGACTTGAATCGACACTCGACGTTTGTACAAGGCAATCCGAAGCAAGTCATGACTGCAAGCTGGAAGTCCGCCGTTGAGTCGGCCCTGCAGCGATACGGCAGGCGCCATGGAAGCCTGCAAGTTGAGCGTGGTGCGTTCCTCCGCGAAGAGCTGCCCGCGATGATCGCCGAGACCGGCAGTGGCGGGCGCACGCCGGCCCAGACCGTCAGCCGCGTGCCGCAGGAACTTCGCGACGAGGGCAAGTTGTATTTTTCTCAAGCAGGTGTCTACGTCATCACCGGTGCTGCCGTCGACGCCGCCGCTGAGGACTTTCCTGACGACGTGCTGGAACATGCAGCCCAATCCGGCACTCTTCTGATTACCAACGTCGCCACATCCGATGCGATCAGCCAACTGCGCGCGCGGCGCGGCATGGCGGCTGTGCGTCGCTCGACCTTGCTGAACTACCGTGGGTGCTGCGCACTGTGCGACATTGCCGATGCGCGACTGCTCGTGACGAGCCACATCGCTCGGTGGGCCGACCGACCTGAGGCGCGCGGTCTGCTGGCGAACGTGATCTGTTTGTGCCGCCTGCATGACCCGTTGTTTGAGCTGGGCTACTTTGCGCTTTCGGACGAACTTGCCGTGATGTGGCACCCGACAATCAACAGCCGAGCCATTCGCTCCTGGGCTATCAGTTGTGCGGGATCGTTTCGCCCACCGCTTCAGCAGGCGCCTTCCGCCGGATTCCTGCAAGAGCATCGAACGCGAGTGGGTCTGTGATGGACAGGCGTTCAGCCTCATAGCGATTGGCCGGGTGTCGCCTGGCCGTGCACCTTGATGTTGGTCAACGCGGTGGCACGGTCGTGCCCCCGCTGTCTGGCCCTCCCGTCGACTGTCACCGTGCGGCCAACGCCACTTCGCAGCCCGCAGTAAACGCCTCTTCAAACACCGAACACCCGGCCAGATCGGCATGCGCAAAACGCACCCGGCCGCGCTGCTGGCGCAGGGCCACCAGCGCCGGATTGCGCTGCACGCCCGGGCGCGGAATGGCCATGGCGTGGCCCCAGCGCATCAGGTCCACCTGCCTGGCGCGGCGGTGGATGTCGGGGTGGGTCTGCGCCAGGTCCTGCAACACGCGGTCGCGCCAGGGCGCGGGGTCATCGACCAGCAGCGTCGCGCGCTGCGCCACCGGCAGCACGTGGTAAGCCGTCAGCACGGTGGCGCCGGCGTAGGGGCGCAGGCTTTGGTGCATGGCATCGACGTAGCCGAGTGCGGTGTCGAGATGGGTGCCGGGTGGAGGCACATAGCGCACGTTGTCCCAGCTCGCCGGCGCGCCGGGCCTGTCCAGCAGCGGGCCGTCGATGTGCACATTGGCCACCAGCCACGGTGCCTGCTGCAGCAGCGCGGCGGCCTGGCGCAGGGCATCGGGGGGTGACTCCAGAACCCGCGCAGCAACAAAGAGCGGCAGCGCCAGCACCACCTGCTGCGCCGTCCACGCTTCAATCCGGGATGCAGTTTCGTCCCAGGCCAACACCTGCACGCCGTGGCGGGATTCGGCCACGCGCAGCACCGTGCGGCCGCCGTGGATGCGGCCTTGCAGCGGCGCGGCCAGGCGCTGCACCAGCCAGGCATTGCCCTCGGGCCAGGTGAAGACGGCTTCGCGTTCTGCAGCGCCGTCGCCAGGCGCGTGAAAGCCGTGGCGGCTGGCGAAGTAGTGCAGGCCGGCCCAGGCCGACACGGTGTCGGCACCGGCGCCGTAGTCGTCGCGGCAGCAGTAGTCCAGGTACCAGCGCAGGCGTTCATCGTTCAGACCCTGGGCGGACAACCAGGTGGCAAAAGTCTGGCTGTCGCGCGTGGCCATCGCGGCCGTCCACGGTGCGCGGTGCGCGGGCAGCGTGAAGGCTTGCCCGTCGGCGCCCTGGGCCTGCTGCACCGCCTGCGCAAACCGCTGGTACTGCGCGGCGGTGGCCGAACCCGGGTCGGCGGGTGGCAGCAGGCCTTCGGACCAGGCGCCGTCGATGAACAGGCGCTCTTGCGGGCTGTGGCACAGGTGGCGCTCTTCGGCCACCGTGCGGCCCAGTTCGGTTTTCAGCAGGCCGATCTCATGCAGCCATTGCGCCACTTCCCGCGACGCGGCGGTCGGCAGCGGCAGGTAGTGCGCACCGAGCGGACAGGCCATGCCGGCGACGCGGTGGCTGCGGCTGTTGCCGCCGGGCGTGTCTTCCAGTTCCAGCAGAGCGACATCGTCGATGCCCTGCCGTGTGAAGGCGCGTGCGGCTGCGAGGCCCGCAATGCCGGCACCGACCACCAGCACCGCTGCCTTGCGCTGCACGGCGGCGGCCGGCACCGCGCCGCTGCTGCGCAGCCGGTGCCCACGTTCGTGCCGCGCACCCACCCACGCTGCGGCTGGCGGGGCCACTTCATGAGGGCTGCAGCCGGCGGCCGCCATGGCACCAGCGACGAGAACTCCGCGCCGCGTCAACGGCAATTTCACCGTGCCACCTTGCCCCACTCTTCCTCGAAAGTGCTGACCAGCACCTGGTTGGACAAGCGGTTGGGCTCGGCCGCCACGCGCGCCATGTCGGGCGGAAACTGCAGCAGCGCCGGCAGGCCTTCCAGCGTCAGGAAACGCAGCCCCGGCGGCAGCGCCATCGGCATGCGCCAGGGCCGGCGGCCGGCGATGATGAAGCCCCATTCACCGAAGCTGGGCACGTGCACGTGGTAAGGCGTGACCGCCAGGCCCACCGCTTCCAGCGTGCTGGCCACGGTCCAGAAACTCTTGCGCGCGACCAGCGGCGACGTGGTCTGCACCACCAGGTAGCCAGCGGCGGACAGCGCCTGGTCCGCACGTTGATAGAAGCTCGTGGTGTAGAGCTTGCCCAGACTGAAGTTGGTGGGGTCGGGGAAGTCGATGACGATGACGTCGAAAGTACCCGGCGCCGTTTCCAGCCAGGCGTAGGCGTCGGCGTTGACCACGCGCAGCTTAGGGCTTGCCAGTGCGCCGGCATTCAGCGCCACCAGCTTCGGGTGCTGGGCAAAGAGGCGCGTCATGTGCGGGTCCAGCTCCACCAGCGTCACGGCTTCGACACCCGGATGTTTGAGGACTTCGCGCACCGCCAGGCCGTCGCCGCCGCCCAGCACCAGCACACGTTTCGGGGCGCCATGGGCGGCCAATGCGGGGTGCACCAGACTTTCGTGGTACCGGTATTCGTCGCGCGAATGGAACTGCAGGTTGCCATTGAGGAAGAGGCGCACACCGGCCGCGCCGGCCGTGACGACGACGCGCTGGTAGTCGCTGCTTTCGCGCACGATGATGTCTTCGCCGTAGAAGCGGTCTTCGGCCCAGGTGGTCAGGCGGTCGGCGCCGAACATCGCCGCCAGCAGCAGCGCCAGCACGGCAACGCAAGCCACGGCATGCGCGCGCAGATGCCGCAGTTCGGCGCGGAATATCCACAGCGCCCACAGCGCCACCGACGCGTTCAGCAAACCGAAGAACACGCCCGTGCGCACCAGCCCCAGGTGCGGCACAAAGAGCAGCGGGAAGGCCACCGCGACGACCAGTGCGCCCAGGTAGTCGAAGGTCAACACCTGCGACACCAGTTCACGCAAGGCCCAGCGGTCGCTGAAGTGGCGCTTGAGGATGCGCATGACGAGCGGAATCTCCAGCCCCACCAGCGTGCCGACCAGTCCGACCAGGCCATACAGCAGCAGCCGAAAGGCCGCGCTCGCGCCGGACCCTGCCGGCAGACTGCTGTGAGCGACGAACAGCAGCGCCGGCATCAGCCCGCCGACCAGGCCCACGAGCAGTTCGATGCGCAGAAACTGCGCCACCAGTTGGCGTTCCACAAAGCGGCTGAGCCAGCTGCCGATGCCCATCGCAAACAGGTAGCAGCCGATGACGGTGGAAAACTGCAGCACCGAGTCGCCCAGCAGATAACTGGCCAGTGCACCGGCGGCCAGCTCATACACCAGGCCGCAGGCGGCGACGACGAAGACCGAGGCCAGCAGGGTCAGCTCGGCGGGCGAGACCGGCGCGGGTGGGCTTTCTTCAGCGGGTTCGGCGGCGGGGTCGGCAGGAAGTGCAGTCGGCATTGGCCAAGGGTAACGCAGGCCTTGATTGCGGCCGGCCTAACCGCGACACTGTGGCGCCTGCGTCCACCCCTTCATGGACGACGGCCGCCGGGGGGCGGAGGAGAATTCTCCAGATGAACGACGCACAGGCCTTTGACCTGGCCACACTGAAACGTCGCGCAATCCTGTTTGCAGACCTCGTGGAATCGGTGCGTCTGTACGAACGCTTCGAGGCCCGCACCATCGACCTCTGGCGCCGCTTTGCCGCCTTGGCGCGCGACCGCGTGGCGCCGTCGCACGGTGGCCGGCTGGTGCGCACCGTGGGCGACGGCCTGCTGCTCGAATTTGAAACCGCCGCCGGCGCGACTGCTGCCGCGTTCGCACTGCACGAAGCGCTGGCAGGCTTCAACGGCCCCGACGCCGGCGAAGCCGCGATGTGGCTGCGCGCCGGCATCCACGTCGCCGACGTGGTGGGTGAAGAGCATGAGCTCTGGGGCAGCGGCGTCAACCTGGCGGCGCGGCTGGCGTCGATGGCGCAGCCGGGGCAGACGGCGGCGTCGATGGCCGTGCGCTCGCGTCTGGACGATGGCGTGCAGGCGCAGATCGAAGACCTCGGCCTGCGCTACATGAAGAACCTGAGCGAGCCGGTGCGTGTCTTCCTGCTGCATGCGCCCGGCCAACGCGTGGGGCCGCGCGCGCCCAGCAGCGCCGACCTGCGGCCCGCCGTTGCCGTGGTGCCGTTCGTGGCGCTGCCGGCTGACCCGCAACATGACGCGCTGGGCCACGCGATGGCCGACGACATCATCGCCAGCTTGTCGCGGCACCCGGGGTTGCGGGTGCTGTCGCGCGCCAGCACGGCCGCGGTGCGTGGCAGCACGCTGGAACTGGGGCGTCTGCGCGAACTGCTGGGTGCTTCGTTCATGCTGACGGGCCACTTCTACGTGCGCGGCAATCACGTGCGTCTGGCTGCCGAACTGTGCGAATTGCAAGACGGTCAGGTGCTGTGGACCGGCGGTGTGCACGGCACCGTGGACGCGATCTTTGAAGGCCAGGACGATCTGGTGCCGCACCTGGTGGCGCAGGTGTCGCAGCAGGTGCTGGCGCATGAACTGTCACGGGTGCGCAGCCTGCCGATGGATTCACTCGCGTCCTACTCTCTGCTGCTCGGGGCCAACGGCCTCCTCAACAGCCTGGCCGCGAATGACTTTGATGCTGCACGCGGTGTGCTCGAATATCTGTCCGACCGCCACCCGCGCCAGGCAGCGCCCAACGCCATGCTGTCGGCCTGGCACATCTTCAAGGTGCTGCAGGGCTGGACCGACGACCCGGCCGCAGAAGCCGCGTGCGCCCGCATCCAGGCCCAGCAGGCGATGGACAAGAACCCCACGCTGCCAGCTGCGCTGGTGGCCGACGGCGTTTCAAAGGTCTTCACGCAACGTGACTTCGAAGGCGCCGCACTGTCCTACCGGGAAGCGTTGAACCAGGACCCTAACTGCGCGCCGGCCTGGGCGCGTCTGTCGGAATGCCAAAGCGAAGCAGGGCAGCATCCGCAGGCACTGGAGTCGGTGACACGTGCGATCGACCTGTCTCCGCTGGACCCGCAGCGCTTCATGTACGAGTGCTATGCGGCGCGCACCTCGTACTTGATGAAAGCGTACGCGCAGGCCGCCATCCTGGCGCGGGCTTCGGTGCGGCGGCACGCGCTGCACGCGCCTTCGCACCGGCTGCTGGTGGCATCACTCTGGGTCGGCGGTGCCCATGGTGCAGCGCGCGAAGCGGCAGGCAACTACCTGCGGCTGCTGCCAGCTGCACGCGCCAGCGACGGTCTCAGTGCGGGCAGTGTGAAGCCCGTCCTGACACCGTTCATCCAAGCTCTGCACGAAGCCGGCCTGCCACTCTGAGCGGCATCCACCTCCGAAACACCACGCTGGAAATACCATGCCCCTGCCCATCTTTTCGCCCATCACCTTTCTCAGCGGATTGAGTGCAAGTTGGTCGCCTATCAACCCCACCGGCAAGAGCGCGGGGTGGTCGCCCATCAACCCGACTGGCAAGAATGCCGGGTGGTCGCCCATCAACCCCACGGGCAAGAATGCGGGTTGGTCGCCCATCAACCCCACGGGCAAGAATGCGGGTTGGTCGCCCATCAACCCCACGGGCAGGAGCGCGGGGTGGTCACCCATCGGCCCAGGGAGCACACAGGGGGTGAGCAACGGGATGACGATTGACCCCCAGGCGCTGACGGGTTGGGAAGGGATTGACCCCAGCTGGGTCTATGCCGACGAAGACAGCCTGATGAGCCAGGCGCTGCGCAAGTCGCGCGCCAAGATATCCAGGCTGTCGGACCCCGTGGCCATGGATGCCGTGTTGCAGCCGCGCGACGCCCGTGATCCGAAAAACGTGCCCCTGTGGCGCTGGGCGCCGGAATTCCGGGTCGCCGCGGTCGTGTGCGAATTGCTCGGCCGTGTGCAAGTGCACGGCAAGACTTTGTGGCTGTTGGAACCGCCGGCCCCCAAGCGCGGGCGGGGCGGTGGCTTTTCGCAGAGCGCTGTGCCGATGTTTGAATTACCGGCATCGCTGGTCCACGTTGACATGCCCGATCAACTCGATGCGGTGTTGCGGGCAGCCGTCGAACGCGAAGACCGGATGCCCGAAATCCTCTCGCAAGCCAACGACTTCTGGCCCTTCTTCGAGTCCGTCACGGGCGTGCAACTGGCGCAGGCACCGGCCTTCGCCGAGTTGCTGCGCGCATCGCATGAATGGGTTTTGAGCCTTCTGATGCTGCTCAAGCACAACGTGGCTGCACACCGACCGGTGCAGCGTTCGACCTTGGTCATGCCCTTGATCGCCACGCCGGGCCATGGTTCGCTGCCCAGTGGCCACGCCACGGTGGCTGCCTTCACAGCAGAGTTGCTGCGCCTGCTGATGTACCGCAACGGCCCCGATGCACGCGCTCATGCGCTGGACCGGTTGGCCCGCCGAATTGCCTTCAACCGCGTCGTGGCGGGTGTTCATTTTCCTGTTGACAGCCAGGCCGGCTACTCGCTGGGGCGGCAACTGGCATGCACGCTTTCTGCGCTGGCCGGCAACGGCGATGACACACCACGGGCGCTAAGGCCCGAAGATGTGATTCGCGGCAGGTTCAGGCTGCAGGAGTTGGCACCCGGTGAATCTGGGTCGGATGAGAAAGCCAAAGCGCCAACTGATCAACAGCTTGAACCGCCGCGGTCAGCCCCGGCCCTGAAAGCGCTGTGGGCGCAGGCCGCGGCGGACCTGGCCCGGCTGAGGGTCTAGCGCCATGACTGCCCGCTGGGACCCCTTGAGCCTGATGGTGGGGCCGCCGCGCCCACCTTTCAGCACCAAAAACTCGCGTCCGCCGCACGGGCTGGACCCCTACTTTCGATGGGCGCAGCACACTCAGTGGAGCGGCTTTGCACGGCTAGCGCGCTGGGACCTGGGTGCGCCGCAGAATTGTGATTTGCAGATCATCGCCAAAGCCGACGACAAAGATGCCCTGGGCAGTGCATTGGATGAGCCGATCCTTGGAAAACGCATTTCGGACCTCTATCGCGAGCCGATCCCGGGCTCCACTTGGAACGCGCTGCACTTCACCGCCCGGCTGACGCTGGAGCATCAAGATTGGCTGCTGAGCAACCCCTTGAACCTTCGCTGGAGGCTGGCCATGCCATTGCGCGACGCGCAAAGTGCGGCCGAGGCGTCGCCCAAGGGCTTGTTTGGCCCGGACCGTGACCAGGCATCCATGCGTGCCGACAACGTGGTGAAAGATGCCATCAGCGCGCTGCGCAAAGAGCAAGCCAAATCAGCCCAAGATAGGCTGCCCGGTGCCGACAGAGCGTCAGGGCTGGACGGCGCAATCGCACTCATCGACTTCGGCTGCCCCTTCCTGAATCAACGCTTTGCCAAAGACAAGCAGACGCGCATCCAGGCTTTGTGGGACCAGGGCTCAGACCCTGGCGGGCCGCGCACAGACGACGCCCTGGACGGCTGGCCCTGGCGCGAACCGGCGCAGTTCGAGTACGGGCGTGAACTGGGACCAAAGGTGTTGCAGGCCATGGTGGGCGCGGCATCCGCCGTCGGCGGGCCTGAAGAGTCGGCCGTGTACCGCGGCATCGACTACCTCATCGACTATGCCGATCCACGTCGCCGTGTCTGGCTGGCCACCCACGGCGGCCACCTGCTCGACGTGGCCGGCGGCAATGTCGATCCGCTGTCGGGGCGTGACGACGACCCAGCCGCATCGGCCAATCTTGTCTTCGTGCAACTGCCCTCGCTGACGGCCGCCGACAGTGCCGGCGGCTCGCTGTCGGCGCACCTGCTCGACGGCGTGCGGTTTGCGCTGTCCACCGTGGCGGATGGCGCGCCGCTGGTGGTGGCCATCAGCTACGGCAATGCGGCCGGGCCGCACGATGGCAGCTCACTGATCGAGTCGGCTCTTGAAGAGCTGCTGAAGTTTCGCGCAAACAACTTTGCCATCGTGCTTGCCGCCGGCAATTCACGCAACGACCGTGGCCATGCACTGAGAACCGTGCGCCGAGACCGCAGCATCCTCTTGCGCTTGATGCTGACGGATGGCGACACCACCGACACTTTTGTCGAGACCTGGTATGAGGGCCCGGAGCCGCTGCAGTTGCGGGTACGCGCACCGGACGGCGTCTGGAGCAGTTGGATTGGCCAAGGCGAAGAGATGCTGATGCGCGCCAGCAGCGCCGACCGCGACGTGGTGGCCATGATCCGCCACGACCGCTGGGTGCCCAACGGCAAAGGCGCACTGGCGCTGCTGGCGCTGGCGCCCACCGCGCAACCTCCGGGTGTGGATTGCCGCCTGGCAGAGGCCGGGCTTTGGGAGGTCGAATTTCGGCTGGCTGACACCAGCCAGGATGCCAGCGTCGAGCTGAACGCGTGGATCGAACGCGACGACCCGGTGCGCGGGACCGTGGGCGGGCGCACACACTTTCTCGACCAGACAGACGAGGACGAACACCACACGATCAGTGGCATCGCAACCGGTGACAGTACGCTGAAGGCGGGTGGCTTCAACCTGGGCAGTGACCGACCTGCGGCCTACTCGTCGCTGCCCCGCAAAGGGCAAGCGGCGCTGACCGTACTCGCGGCCTGCGAAGAAGACCTCGTGCAGCCAAACGTTCTGGCGGCCGCCACTCGCAGCAGCGAGGCCTACCGCATGAACGGCACCAGCGTGGCAGCGCCGGTCCTTGCTCGGCTGCTTTACGGCAAGATGGCGGCGGGCGTTGTATCGCGCGGCGCTTGGCCCCATGTACTGGCGGACTTGGCCGAAGCATCTGACGTTCAGTTCATCAAACCGTTCAGTGTCGATTGAGATCGAGGCTGCGTCGCGGCCGCGACGCTCCCTGTGGCCTGACAGCGCCACAATCCTGGCGCCATGGGCACCCTCTACCTCATCCGCCACGGCCAGGCGAGTTTCGGCGCCGCCGACTACGACCAGCTCAGTGAACTGGGTGCGCGCCAGTGCCGCGCGCTGGGCCAGTACTTCGCCGAGCGCGGCGTGCAGTTTGAAGCCGTGTTGCGCGGCACACTGCGGCGGCATGCGCAGTCGCTGTCCGCGATTGATGAAGGTTATGCCGCCGCGCTGCCCGAGGTGCAGGAATGGCCGGGCCTGAACGAATACGACGGCGACGCCGTCATCCGCACTGTGCACGCAGGCCCGCTGGCCAAGCCCGATTCACCCGAGGTCTATCGCGCCCACTTCCGCCTGCTGCGTCAGGGCCTGGCGGCCTGGATGGCGGGGTCAGTGGCTCCCGTGGGCATGCCGAACTATGCGCAGTTTGTGGCCGGCATCAACGCCGCGCTGGACCACGTGCGCAGCCAGCACAGCGGCAACGTGCTGCTGGTGTCCAGTGGCGGGCCTATCTCTACCGCCGTGGGCCAGGTGCTGGGCACGTCGGCCGAGACGACGATCGAACTCAACCTGCGCATCCGCAACAGTGCGGTGACTGAATTTGCCTTCACGCCCAAGCGTCATATGCTGGTGAGCTACAACCACGTGCCGCATCTGGACGTGGCCGGGCGCGAAAGCTGGGTCAGCTACGCCTGAACCGGTGGACAGGTGCCGTATGCACTGGTGGCACGGCTGCTGCAGGCCGCGCTGGCGGCCGACGCACGCGCTGTGGCCACTGAAGCGCCGGACACGGTTCAACGCACCCTGCAGCATCTGCTGCCGGCCTGCGGCCCGCCGCCCGCGCTGCCGCTGCAAACCCACTCGGTGGCGCCGACGGTGCTGTGGGCGCTGGCGCGTTTTGGGGCTGAGTGCGCCTGCACGGTGCTGATCGACGACCTGCAATTTGCCGACCCGGCCAGCCTGGAGCAGTTGCCGGCACTGCTGGACGCCGTAGCAACCCCAACCACACCGCCGCTGGTCTGGGCCCTGGCCCTGCGCAGCGCCGAAGTGCCGCCGGTGATGCAGGCCTGGCTGGCCGGCGCCGTCGGCGACAGCGCGCAGACCCTGCAGCTGGGCCCACTGGACGCCGCCGGCGTGCAAACGCTGCTCGACACCCTGGGCTTGCCCGGGCCCGACGCCAGGCTGTGGGCCGGCACGCTGCACCGCCACACCGGCGGCCACCCGCTTTACCTGTTGCAGACGCTGATGGCGCTGTCGCGTCAGGGCGGCCTCTCCGGCGCCCGCGCACTGGCCACGCTGGGCAGCGCCGTGCCTGCGGCGGGCGGCACTCTGGCGCTGGTGCAGGCGCGCATCACGCGGCTGGGTGCACAGGCGCAGGACCTGCTGAACGTGGCGGCGCTGGCGGGGCAGGACTTCAACCTGGCGCTGGCGACCCGCGTCCTGGACACCAGCCCGCTGGCGCTGGCCGACAGCTGGCACGCGCTGGAACAGGCGCACCTGATGACCGGCGAACGCATCGCCCACGACCTGGTCGGCGAAGCCGCGCTGCGCAGCGTGCCGACCGCTGCTGCCGCCGCTTGGCATGCCCTGATCGCTGCCCACCTGGCCGGTTCTGGCGGCAGCCTGCCACGCATCGCCGCGCACTGGCGCGCGGCCGGGCGCTGGCCTGAAGCCGGGCGCGCCTTCGCCGATGCGGCGGCGCAGATCCGCTTGCAATTGCGCCAGGCCGAAGAAGCGGCGCTCCTGCTGCAGGCGGCAGACTGCCAAGCCGCTGCGGGGAATGCCGAAGGCGAAGCGCTGTTCCTGCTCTTCAAGGCGCAGTGGGCGCGCAAGCACCGTGCCGGCATTGCCGAAGCCACGAACCGGTTGCAGGCCTTGCCGGCCACGCCGCGCACGGCGCCGTGGGCGCAGGCCACGCGCGGCATCACCGCTTTTGACGACAGGCCGAACGACGAATCGCTGGCCTTGATGGTTGGCGCGCAGGCGCAGGCGCTGGCGCTGGCGGTGGGCGACACGGCGCTGGCGCTGTGGCTGAAGGGGTGGGAGGTGGGTTCTCTGTCGCTGCTCAACCGGCCGCATCAGGTGCTCGAAGCGGTGCAGCGCACGCTGCCGCTGATTGATGAAATGCCAAGCCACGCGGCGGCCTGCTCGGCGCTCAGCCAGTGCGGCATTGCGCTGGAGGTCGGCGGCCACGTGCAGCAGGGCCTGGCCCTGCTGGAGACGGCCGAAGCGCGCTACCGCGAACTGGGTGAGCTGATGCTCACTGCCGACTCCCAGACGCACCAGAGCGTGTGCCACTTCCACCTGGGCCGGGTCGATGAGGCTGCGCGCCTGTTGGAGGCCGGCTGCCAGGCGATGGCCGATCTGAATGGCGGCACCGCCGAGCCGCACACCTCCGACTACTGCCTGGCCCGCTACTGGCGCGAACAGGGCCGCCTGGGCCCCGCGCTGCAGCACATGCTGGACCTTCTGGACCTTCTGGCCCGCCTGGACGCAGACGGCAACGCGACCTTGCGCGCGCTCTTCGGCGTTGAAGCCGGCCTGGCCTATGTGCTGCTGGGCCAGCCACACCGTGCCCGCGCGCATGTCGAAGCGCCGCGCGGCGTGGCCGCCGCTTCCGGGCGGGTGGACGGCCTGCCGCTTGAAGCCGTGATGGCGCGCGCCATGGGCCAGCCCATCACCCCGCTGCTGCTGCGTGCGCTGCCCCTGCTGCCCGACTGCTGGCGCCCGGAGCGCTGGCGCTGGCGCGCGCAGAGCTGGAACTGTCGCGCGAGATGGAACCTGCCGCGGCCATCGGCATGCTCAACACCAACCTCGGTGAGGCCGGTGAGCAGAGAACTGCCTCGGCGCTGTCACCCACCCGGCTGATGCTGCTGCACGCTCACCAGCGCGCCGGCGACGTGGCGGCCGCGCACCAGCAGGCGCTGCTGCTGGAAGCGTCGCTGGCCCACAGCACGGCGATGACGGTGTATGCCGGCGAATACTTCCTCCTGATGACGCAGGCCTGCGAAGCAGCCGGTGACACGGCCAGCGCCCGCCGCCTGCTGCAGCGCGGTCTGGCCTGGGTCGAGCGTGTGCGCCGCGACCACGTGCCCGCCGCCTTCCAGGACTCTTTCATGCAGCGCAACCCCACCAACCGCCAACTGCGCGCGCTGGCACAACACCTGCCGGCCTGAACTGCCGGCGCGGCCGCGTAACGGCCGGATCACGCCCGGCCGCTACAACGCGCTCACTGGCAGCGACAGCAGAGGAGCCTGATGCACGTTGATCTTCAATACCCCGGTCGGCGCAAGGCGCTGCAGTCCGTCAGCGCCGTGCTGATGGGCTCGGCGTGGGGTTGGGCATACCCGCTGCCTGCGCTGGCCCAGGCGAGCGCCACGAAGGTGCCCGCAGGCGTTGATTTCGCAGACCTGATCCGCCTGCTGATGCCCGTTGGCGCACTGCAGCCATTGCCCTGGCCAAAGCTGGACGCCTGGCCCTTGCGCTGGCGCAGCGCGGCGGCCACCCGGTTGGCCAGGCCGCAGCCCGGCATGGGCTTGCTGCGCCTGGGCGAGCTGGTGCTGCTGATCGACGGCAAGCCCGCCTACCGGACGTCGGACCAAAGCCCGGGCGCGTGGTCGCTGCTGGCCCAGGGCGACGAAAGCGGCGTGGCGGAAGTCTCACTGGGCGCCCGGGAGCTGGCTGCGGAAAACAGCCTTTCGCTCTCAGCGCTCAAGTCGAAGGGCTTCACGCTGGCGGCGGTTTGCCAGGCGCAGGGCGCACAGGGCGACAGTGTCTGGCGCCTGGGCCTGGCCGGCCGTCCGGCGATGCATGCAGTCGAAACCACCAGCCAGGGCCACGCCGGCATCGGCGTCGACCTGCGGCTGCCCTACACACCGGCGCGCATCCAGCAAGCGGTCTGCACCTGAGCCGCGTGCACTCGACTTCTCTCCCCCAGTTCCACCACCGACAGCGAGGACACCATGGCCTACAGCAAGGAGACCCAGGGCGAGACTGCACGCTTCACCGTCGAACCCGAGTCGGTGCCGCTGCCCCTCAGCCTGATCGGCATGGGGGTCATTCCGCTGGCCATCCTCGCCTTCGTCAGCATCACAGGGGGGCTGGTGTTTGCGGCCATCTTTGCCGCGGTGTTGTGGCTTCGCATGAAGGTGTTTTCGTCGGCGCGCCAGTTTCGATCGGCGTCCACCTTCAGCGTCTCGCCGGAAGGGGTGACGATCGACGGCAAGCTCATCCGCCGCCGGGATATCCACCGCGCCGTCATCCGCAACCACGTCTTCGACAACGACTCCGGCGTCATCACCTTGCACCAGGGCTTGGGCGCCATGAGCATGGCTGCCAACGCCAAAGCCAAGTCCCAGCTGGCCGACGTGTCCTACCGCGTTGACATCGAAGCGGGCGGCACCCCTCACACAGTGGCCAGCGGGTTGGAGGAGCCCGCCGCCTTTGCGGTGCTGTCGGACGTCTCTGCCTTGCTCGGCCTGGCCTGACAAGCTAACCGTGCACCGCCGCTGACACGATCAACCCGATGGCGATGCACATGCTGCCCACGACGATGGCCAGGGCGACATTTTTCTTCTCGATGATTTCGGCCCACAGGTCGTAGGGCGTGAGCTTGTCGATGATGACGAAGCAGAGCCAGAAGATGCCCACGCCGATCAGCGCGAACAGGATCGAGCCGAAGAAGACGCTGGGTTTGAGCCACTCGATAACCGTCATGTCTGGCCTCCTGCCAAGGTTGAGTCTGTCACTTGTGGCCACCGCCGCTGGAGTAGCCCCCGTAGGAGCCACCCCCGCTGCCGCCACGATAGCCGCTGCCTGAACTGCGTTGGCACTGCTGGTATTCGGTGCTGGCGGCGCCAAAGGTGCGGCGCACGTCGCTGCAGTCGTCGCTGCCGCATTGCGCCAGCACGATGATCAGGATCACGACGACAGCAAAGACCACCACGCCCTTGGTGAAGCCGGAACGTCCTCCTGCCGTCGGCAGCACATCGCGCTGCAGCGCGGCGCGTGATCCGGCGACGATGCCGAAAGCGTCGGCCACGTCGGCCGCGTTCAAGGTCTGGCCCGCCGACCAGGTGACTTCGTTGCCCGTCTGCTCGCGCGACAGGCGTCGGTCGGTGTCCTTGCCCTGGCCTTCAAAGTCCGTCACCAGGGCGCGTTCTTCGCGCTGCACGCGCCAGTAGAACTCGCCCTGCACCCAGGTGACTTTGGCGGTGTAGGTCCAGCGTTTCTTGTAGTTCGCGTTCTGCCACTGCGCCACGTCGCCACGCAGCGTGGGCACGCCGGTGATGGGCTTGACCCAGCTCCAGCCGTCGTTGCTGTCCACCAGAAAAGCGAAGCCCTGGCTGCGGTTGTAGAGCAGGTATTCGCGCCAGAAGGTGGTGTCTTCTTCTGCGTCTTCGGGGATGTCGCAGCGCTCTTGATAACCCACCACCTGCCAAGGCTGCGGCGCGCCGCCTAACGCCAGTGTTCCGGTGGTGCCCAAGCGTATCTGCGGCTCGGCACCCTTCTCGCCCGCATTGTTCTGGGCGTAGTGCTTGAGCTCCCCGCCGACGCCGGCCGACAGGTCCACCACCGCGCTGCACTGCTGGCAGGCGATGCTTTGTGTGGTGCTGAGCTTGACGTCCAGCGCGGCGCCGCAGCTGGGGCATTCGACGCTGCGGGAGCCGAGTGTCTTTTCGCTGGCTTCCTTGAGGCCGCTCATCGAGAGTTCACTCAAGAGCACCGAACGCCCCACGCTCCACTGCACCTTGGCGGCGTCGCTGGCGTCCAGCGTGGCCACTTCACCCGCGCTGTTGCGCAAGTCGATGACGCTGAATTCGGCCGTCAGGTTGGGCGGCTGCGGCAGTTCACCTTCCGCGGCGATGAGCTTGGCACGCACCACCGACGCCACGTCCCACGCCCGGCCATCGGCCAGCACCCGCTGGCCGGCACGAAGCGGATTCGGGCCGTCCAGCGTCGGCGCGTCCGCTGGCAGCGGGGCGTCGAAGGCGATGACGTAGGCGCCGTTGTCTTCGCTCAGCCACGCCGACCTTTTGGCGTCCAGGGCGTTGTCGAAGAGTGCGTGCCACTCGTTCCAGGTGCCGCCTTCATAGCCATATTGCAGCCGGCCGACCAGTGTGAAGGCCATGCCCTGGCGCGTGCCGCTGGCGCCCAGTTGCAGCGGGCTGTGGTCGTCGAAGAGTTCGGCGCTGATGCCGATGCGGCGCAGTGCGTCGCCGTCGCGCACCAGCGTGCTGCGGCAAAAACTGCAGACCGCCGTGCTCGACGCGGCCGAGGCGAAATCGACCGCAGCCCCGCAGTTGGGGCAGGCGGCGCGGTATGCGCGCTGCGGTGACGTCGCCACTGGCGGGGTCTAGGGGCCCAGGAGCCTAGACCAGCTTCTTCAGCAGTTCGGCTTTCTTCGCGGAGAACTCGTCCTCGGTCAGGATGCCCTTGGCCTTCAGGTCGGCCAGTTTTTCAAGCGTGGCCATGACTTCGTCGGGGCGCATCGCGGCAGGGGCCGCAGCCGCGACTTCGGCAGGCGCGGCTTGCAGGCCCTTGCCCAACTGCTGCGCCATCACCTGCCCCAGCGCCACGCCGGCGCCGAGGCCCATGGCGTCGCCGACGACACCACCGCCACCACCGGCAGCACCCTTCGCAAATTCGGGAATCGCCTGCGCCGTCTGGTACTGCATGAACTTGCCCATGTCGCCACCGACCATGCCCATGCCGATCTTCTGGTCCATGATCTTCTGCAGCTCTTCGGGCAGGCTGACGTTCTGCACCGTCACGCTGGCCAGAATGAGGCCGAGCTTGGCAAATTCAGCCTGGGTCGCGTCGAGCAATTGCTTGGCAAATTCCACCTGGTTGGCAGCCAGGTCGAGAAAAGGCACGCCGCTCTGCGCCACCGCGTCGCTGATGTGCTGCAGCATCAGCCCGCGCAACTGGCCGTCCAGGTCTTCGACCGTGTAGCGGTCGCGCGTGCCGCTGATGGCGGTGTGGAAGAGCCTGGCGTCGGCGATCGCATAGGCGTAATTGCCGAAGGCCCGCAGACGCACGGCGCCGAAGTCCTTGTCGCGGATGGTGACGGGCTGCGTCGTGCCCCAGCGGCGGTCGATCTGCTGGCGCGTGCTGAAGAAATAGACGTCGCTCTTGAACGGGCTCTGGAACAGCTTGTCCCAGTTCTTCAGGTAGGTCAGGACGGGCAGCGTCTGCGTCGTCAGCTTGTGCATCCCGGGGCCGAAGACGTCGGCGATCTTGCCTTCGTTGACGAAGACCGCGACCTGGCTTTCGCGCACCGTGAGGCTGCCGCCGTACTGGATTTCGTTGCCGGCCATCGGGTAGCGCCAGGCCAGCGTGCCGTCGCCGGATTCGGTCCATTCAAGAATGTCGATGAACTGTTTCTTGATGAAGTCCATCAGCGCCATGGCCTGCCTCCCTCAGTGGACGCCCCGGGTTTGGAGCGCGGCGGAATAATAAGCCTCACTTTCATCAAAGCGAGCACCAAGGCACACGATGGGCAATACGGCATGGCAGGTGGCGGTGGTGGGCGCAGGCCCGGTGGGCTTGACGCTGGCGCTGCAGGCGGCACGGCTGCTGCCGCACGCGCAGATCACCGTCTTCGACGCCCGCCCGGCTGAGCCCAGCGTGGCCGCCGATCCGCGCACGCTGGCGCTGTCGCTGGGCAGCGTGCAGTTCCTGCAGCAACTGCAGGCCTGGGACGCGGCGGCCGCCGAGCCGATCCTGCAGGTGCACATCTCGCAAGCACCCCCCAGCGTGTCGGTGCGTTTTGCTGAACCCGAAGTGCACTTGAGCGCACAGGAAATGGGCGTGCCGCAGCTGGGTGCGGTGCTCGGCTACGGCGCGCTGGTGACGCCGCTGCAGCGCGCCTGGGAGGCCGCCGTGGCGGCCGACCCCACCCGGCTGCGGCTGCGCTTGGGCACCCCGGTGGCGGCTATCAAAGCGCTGCCCGACGGCGTGGAACTGGACGCCGGCATCGCCGAACGTTTTGACCTGGCGGTGGTGGCCGAAGGCGGCGTGTTTTCAGATCAGGTGGCCAAGGCGGTGGTGGCCGATTACGGGCAGACGGCGTGGGTGGGCATCGTCACGCTGGCAGGTGCGACGAAAGGCATGGCCTTTGAACGCTTTACCCGTCACGGGCCCGCAGCGCTGCTGCCGTTGCCCCGGCTGCCGTCGATGGCCGACGGCCCATCGCGCGCCGCCTTGGTGTGGTGCGTGCCGCGCGACGGCGACCCGGTGGCGGGCCTTGATGACGCGCAGCGGCTGGCCGTCTTGAACACCATCTTCCCGGCGGCTGCAGGGCGGCTGGTCGGCATCACACCGCTCAAGTCCTTCGCGCTCGGCCTGAATGCCGAACGCACGCTCGTCAACGGCAGAACCGTCCGCATCGGCAACGCTGCGCAGACGCTGCACCCGGTGGCCGGCCAGGGCCTGAACCTGGGGCTGCGCGACGCGCATGAACTGGTGTCGGCGCTGCGTTGGGCCGACGACATCGACGCGGCACTCAAGCGCGTCAACTGGGCCCGCGCGGCAGACCGCTGGTCCACCATCGCCACCACCGACTTCCTGGCCCGCAGCTTTACCTGGAAGCTGCCTGGCGCGGCCACTGCCCGCGGCCTGGGCCTGGCCGCGCTGCAGGCCCTGCCGCCGCTGAAGGGCTGGTTGGCGCGGCGGATGATGTTTGGCAGCCGCTGAGCGGTTGGCACTCAGCGCGGGCGCTTGTCCACCACCCGCAGCGCCTCTCGCAGCGTCAACGGGGACAGCCGAGCGCGGTATTCGCTGCAGAAGGCCCGCACTTCCTCAGGCGCGGCGTACGAACGTTCGCGCAGCGCCCAGCCCATGCCCTTGCGGATGAAGAACTCCTGGGCCATCGCACTGTCGCCCAGCGAGGGCAGGATGCAGTCATACAGCAGCACCGCGTCGAAGCCCTGATTCAGCCCGCGTTGGCACAGCATGGCGGCGCGGCGCAGCCACAGGTTGTCGCCCCGGGCCCAGCCGCGCAGCAGCGGCTTCATCACGTCGGGGTGCCGCTGCAGCAAGAGGCCCAGCGCCAGGCCCGAGATCTCGTCGTTGTGGTCCCACCAGGCGCCGCTGAGCAGCATCTCCTGCAGCACGGGCAGGCAGCGCAGGTCGATCCACTTCTGGTGGCGCGGCAGGCGCAGCAGGTCGAGCGCGGCATAACGTTGTTCGCGGTGCGTGGCACCGCGCCAGAGTGGCAGCACGGTGTCGATGAGCGACTGCGCGTCGGCCAGCGGTTGTGCCGCCACGGCAGCGGCGACCACGCGCCGCCGCAGCGGCGCGGCGATGCCGTGAAAGGGCAGGGCCGACTTCATGTAGGCCTGCATCGCGCCGGCCTGCGACGGCACGGCCGCGGTCGCCAGCGCGCTGCGCAGCGCGGCCACCAGAACGGCCGCTGAGGTCGCCCCGGCTTCCCCAGCTTCCCCGTCTGCCACGGCGCTACAGCCGCCGGTGCCGCAGTGCCGGCAGCTGCGCGCGCACCTGCGCGATGCGTTCGCTGTCCACGTCGGCCAGCACAAAACCTTCGCCTTCTGGCAGCACGTTGATGACCTCGCCCCACGGCCCCACCACCGTCGTGTGGCCCCAGGTGCGGCGGCCGTTCGGGTGCGTGCCGCCCTGCGCCGCAGCGAGCACATAACACTGGTTTTCCACGGCGCGGGCGCGCAGCAGCAGTTCCCAGTGCGCCTGTCCCGTCGTGTGGGTGAAGGCGGCGGGCACGCACAGCACATCGCAAGGGGGCTGCATCAGCGCGCGGTAAAGCTCGGGGAAGCGCAGGTCGTAGCAGATCGACAGGCCGATACGAAGCGGCCCCGCTTGCAGGGCGACCGGCTCGCTGCCGGCTGCGAGCGTGCGGCCTTCGTCGTAACTTTCGCGGCCGTTGTCAAAGGCGAAGAGGTGCACCTTGTCGTAGTGCGCGGCCTGCCGGCCGTCGGGCGCAAAAACGCAACAGCGGTTCAGCGCCTGCGTGGGCACCGCAGTGGCCAGCGGCAGCGTGCCGCCCACCAGCCACAAGCCGTGTTCGCGCGCGGTGGTGGACAGAAAGTGCTGGATCGGCGACGCGGCCGTGGTGCCTGGCGCTTCGGCCAACGCCAGCTTGTCGGTGTCGCGCCGGCCCATGATGCAGAAGTATTCGGGCAGCAGCACCAGCTGGGCGCCGGCGGCGGCCGCCTGGGCGATGAGACGGGCCGCTGTGCCCTTGTTGGCGGGCCAGTCGGGCGTGGACACCATCTGAACGGCAGCGATCTTCATGCCCAGATGGTAAGGCGGCGCAGAGTGGATATCCCCCAGCTGCAGTGGGCCATGCAAAGCGGCATATTCTCCGGCCACCAGGGCAGCCCCAGCTGAAGTTTCCGTGCTGAGAGAGCCACCCGGACCGACGAGAACGAGGGGTTTGACCATGCCTATCCACAGCGGCCGCACCCATGCGTCCCGTGCACGCCTGGGCGCTTGATGCGGCCCGAAGCCGGCGCCATGGCTGAGCCGTCCTCCGCGCCTGCTGCGCTTGCCCCCTGCCCAGCCCAAGCCGCGCACAGCCGCTTCGTGCAGCGTGTGCGCAGGCGCTATGCCGCTGAGCTGCCCTTGCTGCCGGCCGGCGTGCCGGGCGTTGAGATCATTGCCGCACTGGTGCTGCGGCTGCAATCCACCGGTCGCGACCTGCCCTGCGCCTTGCGCGTGGCGCGCCAACTGGTGCTCGAACGGCTGGCGGTGCTGGACATTGAAGAAGCCGCCGCGCTGGACGTCGTCACCGGCTGCATGACGCACCTGGCCGAGGCGACGCTGGAGCTGGCCCTGGCGCAGGCGCAGGCCGAGGCCGATGAACGCCACGGCGCACCGCTGGACGCACAGGGCCGGCGTGTGGACTTCTGGATCATCGGCATGGGCAAGCTCGGCGCCCGCGAGCTGAACGTGTCGTCGGACATCGACCTCATCTACGTCTATGAAGACGACGGCCAGACCGCGGGCAACGCGGCGGGCGCCCGGTCCACCAGCTTCCACGAATACTTCGCCTTCGTTGCCAAGCGGCTGTATGCATTGATCGGCGACACCACCGACGACGGTTTTGTCTTCCGTGTGGACCTGGCGCTGCGGCCCAACGGCAATTCCGGCCCGCCGGTCGTGAGCCTGTCGATGCTGGAGGAATACCTGCAGGTGCAGGGTCGCGAGTGGGAGCGGTTTGCCTGGCTCAAGAGCCGCGTCGTGGCGCCGCGTGCAGCCGTCAGCAGCGGGCGTGCGCTGGCGCTGCGTTCACTGGTGACGCCCTTTGTGTACCGGCGCTATCTGGACTACGGCGTGTTTGAAAGCTTGCGCCAGCTGCACCGCAAGATCCGTGACGAAGCACAGCGCCGCGCCGCCGGCCGGCCCGAACGCGCCAACGATGTGAAGCTGTCGCGCGGGGGCATCCGCGAGATCGAATTCATCGTGCAACTGATGCTGGTGGTGCGCGGCGGCCAGTTCCCGGAAATCCGCACCCGCAGCACGCTGCGCGGCCTGCAGCGACTGGTGTCGCGCGGGCTGATGAAGGCCGACACGGCAGAGAAACTGGGCGCTGGTTATGCCTTCCTGCGCCAGGTGGAACACCGCATCCAGTTCCTGGACGACCAGCAGACGCACCTGCTGCCCGGCAACGACGAAGACCTGCGCTGGATCGCCCAGAGCCTGGCCCTGCCGTGCAAGTCAGATGCCTGCGCGCTGCTGGAGCGGCTGTGCGAAGTGCGCGAACTGGTGGCCGCCGAATTTGATTCGCTGCTGAGCGAAGGCCGACCTGCCGACGTCGCATCAAAAATCCCGAACGGCCAGAACAGCTGCCGCACTTGCGGCCCGGCGCCACAGCCGGTGGACAGCGACACCCTTCTCGACCGCCTGCCCACCGCCCTGGGCGAGCGCTTGCGCGCCTGGGTGCAGCATGCACGTGTGCAGCAGCTGCGCGACGAAAGCCGTCTGCGCCTGGGCCGCCTGATGCAGCGCACGGGCCAGGCCATCCAGGACGGCAGCTGCACCGAAGCCGCGGCGCTGCGTTTTGTCGATTGGGTGGAGCCGCTGCTGCGGCGCGAAAACTACATCGCACTCTTGGTGGAGCGGCCCGAAGTGCACCGCCGCTTGCTGCGCCTCTTGGGCATGGCGCGCTGGCCGATGCAGTACCTGATGCGTCACCCGGGTGTGATCGATGAGCTGGCCGATGAACGCCTGCTGCAGCAGCGCTTCGACCCCGCCGCCTTCACCCTTGAACTCGACGAGCGCGCCGCCGGCTGGCAGCGCAGCGGGCAGGACGACGAAGAGCAATTGCTGGACACGCTGCGCCACGCCCACCATGCCGAAGTCTTCCGCACACTGGTGCGCGATGTGGAAGGGCGGCTCAGCGTCGAACAGGTGGCGGATGACCTGAGCGCGCTTGCCGACACGGTGCTGGCCATCACGCTGCGCTGGGCCTGGGCGCGGCTGAAAACCCGCCACCGCGCCGAACCGGGGTTGGCTGTCATCGCTTACGGCAAGCTGGGTGGCAAGGAGCTCGGTTACGGCAGCGACCTGGATGTGGTGTTTCTATATGACGATGCGGAGGAAGACACCCCAGATTCACAAGACCGCGCGCAGGAAATCTACGGTGTCTTCGTGCGCAAGCTCATCACCTGGCTGACGCTGCGCACGGCGGCCGGTGAGCTCTTCGACATCGACACGGCGCTGCGGCCGAATGGCAATTCCGGGCTGCTGGTCACGTCGGTGGCGGCCTTTGAGCGCTACCAGGTCGGGCGCGGCAGCAACACCGCCTGGACCTGGGAACACCAGGCACTGACACGTGCACGATTTGCAGCAGGCGTGCCCCATGTCGCCGCACGCTTTGAAGCCACCCGGCGCGCGGTGCTGACGGCCGCGCGCGACCACGCTGCCCTGCGTGAAGAGGTGCGCGGGATGCGCGAGAAAGTGCGCCAGGCGCGGCCGGTGCCGGCAGGCCTGTTCGACGTCAAACACAGCCCCGGCGGCATGATGGACGTGGAATTTGCGGTGCAGTACCTGGTGCTGGCGCACGCCGGCACGCAGCCCACGCTGCTGGACAACGCCGGCAACATCGCGCTGCTGCAGCGCGCCGAAGCGGCGGGCCTGTTGCCCACCGCCGTGGGGCAGGCCGCAGCCGACGCCTACCGCGATCTGCGCCGCGCGCAGCACCAGGCGCGGCTGGACGAAAAGCCGACGCAGTTTGATCCAGCGTCGCTGGCCCCACCGCGCCAGGCCGTGCTGGCGTTGTGGCGGGCGGTGTTCGGTTGATCAACCGGCAAGGGTGGCAAGGGTGCCAGGGGTGGCAGCGCTGCGGATGGCTTTTGCTAACCGCCGTGTTGATCGGTGGATCGGTGCTGGGCTGGTGGCTGCCCTCGGCGGGGCTGGACTGGCAGCCGGACCTGGCCGCCGCAGAACCCTGGCGCGCCTTCAGCGCCGCCTTCGTGCACTGGAGCCCGCTGCACCTGGGCGTCAACCTGCTCGCCGCTGCGGTCGTCGGCGCTTTCGGTGCGGCCGCGCAACTGCCGAGGTCGCAGGCCGTGGCCTGGTTGGCGGCGTGGCCGCTGGCCCAGGTCGGGCTGCTGCTGAAGCCCGATTTGGCGCACTACGGCGGCCTGTCGGGCGTGCTGCACGCGGGGGTGGCCATCGTCTGCTTGTGGCTGCTGCTGCAGGGCCACGGTGCGCGGCGCGCGGTGGGCGCGGCAGTGGCGCTCGGTCTGCTCATCAAGCTCGGCACTGAAAGCCCTTGGGGGCCGGCGCTGCAGCGCAGTGAGGAATTCGACATTGCCGTGGCGCCCATCGCCCATGCCACTGGCGCGGCGGCCGGGTTGTTGTGCGGTGGCGTGGCGCTGGTCGCGTCGAAGTGGTTCAGACGATGAGCCGCGAACGCAAAACGTCGCTGGACGCCGCAGCCGTGCTGACCGTGCTGGCCTGCTGCGCCGTCTGGGGCCTGAGCCAGGTGGCGGCCAAGGTCACGCTGACGGAAATGCCGCCGCTGTTGCAGGCGGGTGTGCGGTCGCTGGGCGCGGCGGTGCTGCTGTTGCTGTGGTCGCACTGGCGCGGGCTGCCGCTCTTTGGCGCTGACGGCACGGCGGGCGCAGGCGTGTTGGCCGGGGTGCTCTTTGCGGTGGAATTCGCCTGCCTCTTCATTGGCTTGCAGTACACCTCGGCGTCACGCATGGTGGTGTTTCTGTACACCGCACCCTTCGTCGTGGCGCTGGGCATGCCGATGATCTCGAAGAGCGAAAGCCTGTCGCTGCTGCAAGGCGGTGGACTGGTGCTGGCCTTTGGCGGCGTGGTGTGGGCTTTTGCCGAAGGTTTTTCGGGTTCTGCCGCGCCGCCGCTGCAGTGGCTGGGCGACACGCTGGGCATCGTCGCCGCGGTGCTGTGGGGCCTGACGACCTTGCTGATGCGCGCCACCCGCCTGGCCACGGCGCTGCCGGAAAAGACGTTGCTGTACCAACTGGTGCTGTCGGGCGTGGCGCTGCTGCTGGCGTCCGTGCTGTCGCCCGAAATCTGGCCGCACCGCCTCAGCGGCGCGGTGGCGGGCACCCTGCTGTTCCAGGTGGCGGTGGTGACTTTTGCCAGCTACCTGGCGTGGTTCTGGCTCGTGCGCCACTACCCGGCGACACGCGTGGCCGCCTTCACGCTGCTAACGCCTGTGTTCGGGCTGCTGGCCGGTGTGCTGTTGCTGAACGAAGCGCTGACGCTGCGGCTGCTGGTGGCGCTGGCGGCGGTGTGTGCGGGCATCGCACTCGTCAACCACCGGCGCCGGCCCGTCTAGACTTGCCGGACCCCGTTGATGAGATCCAAACCATGATCACCCTGTGCGGCGTCACGCTGTCCAACTACTACAACAAGGTCAAGCTCGTGCTGCTGGAAAAGGGGGTGCCCTTTGCCGAAGAGCGGGTGCCGACGATGTCCACCGACGAAGCCGTGCTGGCCGCGTCGCCGCTGGCCAAGATTCCCTTCCTGCGCGTCGATGGCCAGACGCTGTGCGAAAGCCAGGTCATCGTCGATTACCTCGAAGCGCGCTTCCCGAACCCACCGCTGCTGCCTGCCGACCCCCTGGCGGCCGCCAAGGTGCGCGAGCTCATCACCTTCGTCGATCTGCACCTGGAAATGGTGGTGCGCGACCTGTACGCGCAGGCCTTTTTCGGTGGCACCGTCAGCGACGGCACGAAGGAGCGCGTGCGCAAGCAGCTGGCCAAGAACATCCCGGCCTTCCAGCGTCTGGCAAAGTTCGGGCCCTATCTGGCCGGCGACAGCTTCACGCTGGCCGATTGCGCCGGCTGGGTCAGCCTGCCGCTGGTGGCCATGGCCACGAAGACCGTGCTGGGCACGGACATGCTGGCTGACGCCGGTGTGGACTGGAAGGGCTACGCGAAGCTGGTCGGTGCACGGCCGTCGGCCATGAAGATCAGCGAAGACCGCAAGGCCGATCTCGGCAAACCGCCCATGCAGGCTTAGGCCCAGGCCCAGGCCCAGGCCCAGGCCCAGGCCCAGGCCTCATCACTACCGATCAGACCGGCCGCAACCGCGCTTGCGCGGCGGCCACCGCCGTCACCATTTCCTTGCGGTAGCGGTTGAGTTCCTGGACGCTGGCGAAGCTGCGTTCCATCAGCAGGCTCAGGTTGTGCAGGATGCGCTCGACGACCTTGCTCTCCCACACCGCGTCGAACTGGATCTGCTTGTCCAGCCAGTGCTCAAGCCATTCGGGGTTGGGCATGCGGCTTTGGATGGTGTCGCGCGGGAAGAGGCTCACGTTGACGTGCAGATTGGTCGGGTGCAAGGCCTGCGCCGTGCGCCGTGCGCTGGCCATCAGCACGCCGATCTTGGCGAACGCGGCACGCGCCTCGTCGCCGAACTTGCCCAACGCACGCTTCATGTAGCGCAGGTAAGCGCCGCCGTGGCGGGCTTCGTCACGCGCCAGGGTTTCGTAGATGGCCTTGATGACGGGTTCGCTGTGCCATTCCGCGGCGCGGCGGTACCAGTGGTTGAGGCGAATCTCGCCACAGAAATGCATCATCAGCGTTTCCAGCGCCGGGGCAGGGTCGAATTCAAAGCGCACGGCGTGCAGTTCTTCTTCGGTCGGCACCAGGTCGGGCCTGAAGCGGCGCAGGTATTCCATCAGCACCAGCGAGTGTTTCTGTTCCTCGAAGAACCACACGCTCATGAAGGCGCTGAAGTCGCTGTCCTCGCGGTTGTCGCGCAGGAACATCTCGGTGGCGGGCAGCGCCGCCCACTCGGTGATGGCGTTCATCTTGATCGTCTGCGCCTGCTCTTCGCTAAGCTGCGTGGCGTCAAAACTGGCCCAGGGGATGTCGGTGTCCATGTTCCAACGGACGGCTTCGAGCTGCTTGAAGAGTTCTGGGTAGAGCATGGCGGGGCCCTGGTGTGTGAGGCAATTCTAGGGAAGAGTGTGTCGTCTGGGCGGACTCAAGCTTGCAGGCGCCATTGCTGCAAGGCGGTAGGCATATCGGCCAATGTGTTGAAGGACTGCACGCCCTGCACTGGCCGGCGGTGCAGCACGGGTGCGCCGCCGCCCGCCCACAACGCCACACGGGCCGGCAGCTTGAGGCGCAGTTCGCTAAGGCCGTCGGCGACCTGGTTCGGGTTCATGCAGCCGGTGAAGCTCAAGGCCACGATGTCGCTGCGCAGTGCGGTGGCTGCCAGCACCATGTCCCACAGCGGGGTCTGCACGCCCAGCGACACGCAGCGGCAGCCTTCCAGCGCCAACACCGCTTCGGCCATCAGCAAGCCCAGGCCGTGGGGTTCGCCCGGGAAGGTGGACAGCAACACGCGCGGGCTGTCTGCGGCCGCGGGTTCGGGCACGCTGGCGATCGCGCCGCGCAGCACGACCTGCACCACCTCGGTGTAGAGGTGTTCTTCAAAGACCTGCAACTGGCCACGCAGCCAGGCGTCGCCGACGGCACCGTTCAGCGGCCCGACAACTTCATTGACGAAGCGCGCCACGCCCACGCGGGACAGCAGCCGCGTGAGCTCACTGCGCAGATGCGGTGCGTCGTGGGTGCGGATCAGGTCGATCCAGGCCCGAAGGCCGTCGATGCCCAGCACCGTTTCCGCGCTGCGCACGGGCTGGTCCACGGTCTGTTCGGACAGCGACTGCAGGTCGTCCAGAGGCAGCGGCACGATGCGACCAGGGCGGTGCCCAGCGTCCAGCAGGCGCTTGATGACGCGGAGTTTTTCCACTTCCAGCATCGTGTAGGCGCGTTCGCCAATGGCGTCGCGGCCGGGTGATGGGAAGCCGTAGCGGCGCTCCCAGACGCGCAAGGTGTCCTTGCTCAGCCCTGTATCGCGTTCGACCGCAGCGATCGACAGCGTCAAGGCAAGTAGGCGGCTTCGGTCGTTCACGGTGCCTCTTAGGGGGACATTCAGCAGCTTCGGGTTGGGCTTACTTTTGGAGCTTTGCCCTGGACAGACACCAGACCAGACTGGGCCTGGAATCCAGGCAAGGCCGACCTGCGTATCGCTGCGCTGGCCCAGCCCGGGCAAGCGCAACGGCCACCATGATGCAATACAGACCTAAGGGTAGTCCCTGTCGTGGACATGGGTTTGTTGCGCATCAATCTGAGAGACAATATACCATTCAGTCGCAATATGACCAACCAGTTCATGATTACTCCCACGCAGTCTTCCGTCGTCTCGAATTTCTTTACTTTCGATGCGCAGGCAGGCCGGAACTTTGACGTTTGCTGGGCGTCTGAATCGGCAGCCCAGCCTGCTTCGGTGGTGGGGGCGATGAAGTTTTCCCTGTTGTGCGGACTGCCGGTTTTACCGGCTGCAATCCCCGGGCGGTTCTCCTCCTCCTCCCTCCCTCCCTCGTTCGTCCGGGGGCGCCGCACGACAGTCTTTGCAGCCAGGGGTACCGCCGGCGGCGGTGCCCCTTTTTCATCCGCCGAGGCCGCCCGATGAAGCGGGTCGCGGTCGTCGGCTCTGGCATCTCGGGCCTGGCAGTGGCGCATGCACTGGCAGCGGAAGCACGTGTCACGCTGTTTGAGGCCGGCGACTATTTCGGTGGCCACACACACACCGTGGACGTGAAGTTGGACGGTGTCACGCATGGTGTGGACACCGGCTTCCTGGTCTTCAACGAGCGCACCTACCCCAACCTGATCCGCCTGTTTGCAGACCTGGGCGTGGAGACCGCGCCAGCGGAGATGTCCTTCTCGGTCCAGGTGCCGCAACAAGGTCTGGAATGGAGCGGCAATGACCTGAACGGCGTCTTCGCCCAGCGCCGCAATCTGCTGCGGCCCAGCTTCCTGCACATGCTGGCCGACATCGTGCGCTTCAACCGCCTGGCCACCGGCCTGGCCGAGCGCGGCGCCGGCGCCGAACTCTCGGAACCGATTGGCGACTTCCTGGCCCGCCACCGTTTCGGTGCGCCGTTTCGCGACGGCTACTTCCTGCCGATGATCGGCTGCATTTGGTCCTGCCCCACCGACCAGATGCTGCAGTTCCCCATCGCCACGATGATCCGGTTCTGCCACAACCACGGTCTGGTCCAGATCACCCACCGGCCGCAGTGGCACACCGTGCGCGGCGGCGCCAAGCACTACGTGCAGCGCATGCTGCCGCGCATTGCCGACGCCCGCCTGCGCAGCCCCGTGCTGGGCGTGAAGCGCCTGCCGCCGGGCGGCGGCAGGCATGGCGTGATGGTGGCCACGGCACACGGCAGCGAGCGCTTCGATGAAGTTGTGCTGGCCAGCCACAGTGACCAGAGCCTGGCCTTGATCGACGACGCATCGGCCGCAGAACGCCGCGTGCTCGGAGCCATCCGCTACCACCCGAACCGCGCCGTGCTGCATACCGACAGCGCCGTGCTGCCGCAGCGCCAGCGCGCCTGGGCGGCATGGAACTACGCGCGTGCCGGCGAGCTCGGTCGCGAACAGGCAGCCGTCTGTTTGCACTACCTCCTGAACCGCCTGCAGCCGTTGCCGTGGCAGCTGCCCGTGATCGTCTCGCTCAACCCCGACCCGGCTCGCATGCCGCGGCCACAAACGGTGTTGGGCGAGTACGACTACAGCCACCCGGTGTTCGACCAGGCCGCCATCGCCGCGCAGCAACAACTGCCGCAGATCCAGGGCGGGTCCGGCCTGTGGTTCTGCGGCGCCTGGACGCGCTACGGCTTCCATGAAGACGGCCTGATGTCCGCGCTGGCAGTGGTGGACGGCCTGCGCGCGCAGTGGGGCCAGCAAATCACGCCGAGGGCTGCCGCGTGAACCTGCCGCAGATCGGCACGGGCGTTGTCCGCCACCGCCGGCTGCGGCCGCAGGGCCATGCCTTTGAGTACCCCACGTATTTCCTGATGCTGCCAATGCGCTCTCTGCGCACGGCATCCACCAGCGCACTGCCGCGCAACCGCTTCGGTCTGCTGAGCTTTCACGACCGCGACCATGGCGACGGCCGCACCGACGCGCTGGCCTGGCTCGACGACTTGCTGACCAGTGAAGGCATCCACGACGCTGCGGGCGAAGTCTGGCTGCACACCTACCCGCGCGTGCTGGGCTATGCCTTCAAACCCGTCAGCTTCTGGCACTGCCAGCGCAGTGACGGCACGCTGGCGGCCGTGGTGGTGGAGGTCAACAACACCTTCGGCGAACGCCACTGTTATCTGCTGGCCGGGCCTACCTTGGCCTATGGCCGCGAGTTGCAGGCGCAGAAGGTTTTTCACGTCTCGCCCTTCTGCGCCGTGCAGGGCCGTTACCGCTTTCGTTTCATGCACACGCCAGGCCGCACGGTCGCTCGCGTGGACCATGATGACGACAGCGGGCCGCTGCTGCTGACGAGTGTGTCGGGCCACCTGGCACCGCTCACCGCACGTGCCTTGCGGGCCGCGTTTTTTGGCATGCCGCTGATGACCTTCGGCGTGATCCTGCGCATCCATTGGCAGGCCATCCAGTTGTGGGCCAAGCGCGTACCACTCATCAGCAAGCCTGCGCCACCGAAGGCTTTCACGTCGCGCTGAGCCGCACGCACCACACCGCTGCCCATCCGCCCATCCGCCCACCCGCCAGAACACTCTTCCCACCTTCGACGCCATGACGACGACGTTCACCGCCTCCCCCTTGTCCCTGCCTGCGGCCGCACCTGCGGCGGCACGTGCCGTTTTCCGATTGCTGCAAGGCCTGAGCGTCGGCACGCTGGACCTGCAGTTTCCGGACGGTTCGCAATCCCGCTTCGGCCAGGGTGCCGAGCCCCGCGCCGCCATGCGCCTGCACGACTGGAGCGTGTGCACGGCGTCGCTCAAAAGCGGTGACATCGGCTTCGCCGAAAGCTGGATCGCCGGGGGCTGGGCCAGCCCCGACCTGGCCGCCCTGCTCAAGCTCTTCATCGCCAACCGCGACGCGATCGAAAAGGTCATCTACGGCACCTGGTGGGGTCGCTTCATCTACCGCGCCAGGCACCTGCTGAACCGCAATTCACGCCAGGGCAGCAAGAAGAACATCCACGCCCATTACGACATCGGCAATGCGTTCTACAAGCAGTGGCTCGACGAGACGATGAACTATTCCAGCGCGCTGTTCGCTGGCGACAACACGCTGAGCATGCCGCAGGCGCAGGCTGCCAAGGTGCGGCGTGCGTTGCACGAATGCGGGGTGCAGCCGGGCCAGCGCCTGCTGGAAATCGGCTGCGGCTGGGGTGCGCTGGCAGAGACCGCGGCGACGGAATTTGGCGCCCGCGTCACCGGCGTCACGCTGTCCACCGAACAACTCGCCTATGCGCAAGCCCGCGTCCAGCGCGCAGGCGTTGCCGGCCAGACGGAGCTGCGCCTGCAGGACTACCGCGACATTGCCGACGAACCCTTCGACGCCATCGCTTCCATCGAGATGTTCGAAGCCGTCGGCCGCGAATACTGGGACAGCTTCTTTGCCACGCTGCGCAACAAGCTCAAACCCGGTGGCCGCGCCTGCATCCAGACCATCACCATTCGTGACGACCTGTTTGATCGTTATGTGCGCAGCACCGACTTCATCCAGCAGTACATCTTCCCCGGTGGCCTGTTGCCCAGCGTGTCGGAATTCAAGGCCCAGGCCGCACGCGCCGGGCTCGAAGTGACCAACGAACTGGACTTTGGCCCCGACTATGCCGAAACGCTGCGCCGCTGGCGCGCGCAGTTCCTGAGCCGCGACGGCCAGGTGCGGCAGCTGGGCTTCGACACCCGCTTCATGCGCATCTGGGAGTTCTACCTGGCGTATTGCGAAGCCGCTTTCGACACCGGCAACACGAGCGTCGTGCAGTTCACGCTGCGGAAGAAGGCCTGATGGCTGTGCAGCGGCGGCGAGTCGTGGCGTTGGGTTTGTTTGCGGCGGCAGGCTTGGCTGCGCAAGTGCGTGCCCAAGTACCTGCGCAAGTTCCTGCGCAAGTACCTGCGCAAGTTCCTGCGCAAGTACCTGCGCAAGTTCCTGCGCAAGTACCCGCACAAGTGCCCACCCCCACCGAAATCACGACAGAGATTCCCGGTGCGAAGCTGCAAGGCAGCGGCCCGCTGCGCTTCTTCGGCCTGCGGATCTATGACGCGCGACTTTGGCTTGGCGCGACCGCGGTCGGTGCCGACTGGACCGCCGCGCCGCTGGCGCTTGAGCTGGACTACGCGCGCAGCCTGGACGGCGTGAAGATCGCCGAGCGTTCACTCTCCGAGATGCGCCGCCAGGGCGACATCGCCGCTGACGTGTCCGAACGTTGGCTGGGGGCGATGAAGCAGTTGTTCCCCGACGTCAAGGCCGGCGACCGCATCACGGGCGTCAACGTGCCGGGTCTCGGCGCGCGCTTCTTCATCAACGGCCGCTTGAAGGGCGACGTGCGTGACACCACTTTTGCGCGCTACTTCTTCGGCATCTGGCTGTCGCCCAAGACATCGGAACCGGCGCTGCGCGATAGCCTGCTTGGCAAGGCGCCATGAGTGGCATTGCTGCGGCGGCGCCGGCGTGGCGCGGCGGCTGGGCCCAGGGTGTGCACTACGGCGCACTCGGTTTGCCACTGGCCTTTGTGGCGCTGCCTCTGTATGTGGTGCTGCCCAATCACTACGCCACCGAGTTCGGCATTCCGCTGGCCACGCTGGGCGCACTGCTGCTGGGCGCGCGGCTCTTTGACGCCGTCGCCGACCCGCTGATCGGGCGCTGGGTTGACGGCCTCTTCGCGCAAAACGCCCGCCGAGTGCTGGGCGCGGCCGTGGTGGCAGCGTGTGTGCTGGCGCTGGGCTTCCGCGGCCTCTTTTTTCCGCCGGTGCAAGGTGCGCAGGCGATTCTGGTCTGGTGCGCCGCACTGCTGGCCGTGACCTACCTCAGTTACAGCGTGCTGACGGTGCTGCACCAGGCCTGGGGGGCCCGGCTGGGTGGCGACGAGGCGCAGCGCGCGCGCATCGTGTCGTGGCGCGAGGGCCTGGCGCTGGTGGGCGTGCTGGTGGCGAGTGTGCTGCCATCGGTGGCGGGGCTCTCGATCACGTCGGTGGTGTTCTCGGTCGCGCTGGCACTGGCGGTGGCGCTGCTGTGGCGCGCGCCGCTGGCGCCGCAGGGCCAGACGCACGCCGCCACAGCCCGCCTCACCGCACCGCTTGCCGTCCCAGCCTTCCGCCGCCTGCTGGCCATCTACCTTGTCAACGGCGTGGCCAGCGCGGTGCCGGCGACGCTCGTGCTGTTCTTCATCCGCGACCGGCTGCAGGCCCAGGCCTTCGAGCCGCTGTTCCTGGCCAGCTACTTTGCGGCCGGTGCGCTGAGCATGCCGCTGTGGCTGCGCGCCGTCGCGCGCATGGGCCTGGCCCGCGCCTGGTTGCTGGGCATGGGGCTGGCCATCGTCACCTTCGCCTGGGCCGCGTTGCTGGGTGCGGGTGATGTGGCGGCCTACACCGCCGTCTGCATCGCCAGCGGCGTGGCACTGGGCGCGGACCTCACGCTGCCGGGCGCGCTGCTGGCCGGCGTGATCCAGCAGCAGGGCCACGGCCAGCGTCTGGAAGGCGCGTATTTCGGCTGGTGGAACTTCGCCACCAAGCTCAACCTGGCGCTGGCCGCCGGCATCGCACTGCCGCTTTTGGCGCTTTTTGGCTACGCGCCCGGCGGCCGTGATGCCGGCGCGCTGCAGGCGCTGACGCTGGCCTATTGCCTGCTGCCCTGCGCGCTGAAGCTCATCGCATCTGCATTGCTCTGGACCTTGTGGGTCAAGAAGGAAGTCCGACCATGAAACGCCGCTTTGTCATCGCCAGCTTCATCACCGCCTGCGCGCTGGTGGTGGGTTGCGCATCCCCCACGCCTGCCGACTACGCGGCTGAAAAACCGCTGCTGGATCTGAAGACCTACTTCAACGGCGAATTCGTCGCCCACGGCCTTTTCACGGACCGGTCGGGCAAGGTCGTGCGCCGTTTTGTGGTGCAGATGACGGGCACCTGGCAAGGCAAGAACGGCACCCTGGACGAACGTTTCACCTACAGCGACGGCGCCACCGAACGCCGTGTCTGGCGCCTGACGGACGAAGGCAATGGCCGCTGGACCGGCCGCGCCGACGACGTGGTGGGCGTGGCCGAAGGCCAGTCCGCCGGCAACGCACTGAACTGGCGCTACACGCTGAGTCTGCCGGTGGACGGCAAGGTCTATGAGGTGCAGTTCGACGACTGGATGTACCTGATGGACGACCGCGTCATGCTGAACAAGGCGGTGATGAGCAAGTTCGGCATCCGCCTGGGCGAAGTGACGCTGTCCTTCTACAAGAAATAGCCGATGGCGCTGAACCCCCGAATCAAGAGCTGGGCCGGCCGCACGGTGTGGCTGGTGGGCGCGTCCACCGGCATCGGCCGCGCCACCGCGTCACGGCTGCACGGCCTGGGCGCGCGTGTGGTCGTCTCGGCGCGCAGCCGCGAGGCGCTGGACACCTTCGTGGCCGAACACCCGCGCAGCGACGCACTGGCGCTGGACGCCACCGACCGCGCTGCGATGCACGACGCCGCCGCGCACATCGTGCGGGTGCACGGCCGCATCGACCTGGCCATGTACTGCGCCGGCACCTACAGCGCCATGCGCGCAACGGACTTCGACTTCGATGTGGCCGAGCGCCACGTGCAGGTCAACTACGTCGGCGCACTCGTGATGCTGGACGCCGTGCTGCCGCACCTGCTGGCGCAGGCGCGTGCCGGCAAGAAGAACGGCATGAATGGCCACATCAGCCTCGTGTCGAGCGTGGCCGGCTACCGCGGCCTGCCGCAGTCACTGGCGTATGGCCCGACCAAGGCCGCGCTGATCAACCTGGCCGAGTCGATGTTCCTGGACCTGGAGCCGCTGGGCGTGGGCGTGTCGGTCATCAACCCGGGCTTCGTGGAAACCCCGCTGACGGCGCAGAACGAGTTCCGCATGCCGGCGCTGATCACGCCCGAACAAGCGGCCGTGGAAATAGTGCGTGGCTGGGAGAAGGGGGACTTTGAGATCCATTTTCCGAAGCGCTTCACGCTGTGGCTGAAGGCGCTGCGGCACCTGGGTTACGGCGCCTACTTCGCGGCCGTGCGACGGTCCACAGGGCTGTGATGGAAGCGAACCCGCAGCGCACGATCCACCCGCGCGTGCAGCGCATCGTGACGCTGTTCGAGGCCCTGTCGCTGCAGGACCTGCCGCGCCTGTCCGAGATCTACAGCCCCGACGCGCGCTTCAAGGACCCGTTCAACGAGGTGCAAGGCGTGGGCGCCATCCAGGGCGTCTTCAAGCACATGTTTGTGGCGCTGGACGGGCCGCGCTTCATCATCCGCGACACCCTGGTGCAGGGCGACCAGTGTTTTCTGAGCTGGGATTTCTGCTTTCGCATGAAACGCTTCAGCCGCGGTGAACAGATCATCCGCGGCGCTTCACACTTGAAGCTGTCGCCCGACGGCCGCATCACGCTGCACCGCGACTACTGGGACGCGGCCGAAGAGCTGTACGAAAAGCTGCCGCTGCTAGGGGCACTGATGCGCTGGCTGAAGCGCCGCGCGAACGCCTGAATCCCAGGCGGCCTAGCGCTGACCTTCAGTGAGCGAAAAGGCCTGGAAGAGGCCCGACTTGTCAACGAAGTAGGTCTCGGTGTACTTCACCGTGCCGCCCACCATCTTGGCCGGCGCCGGGAACGGTGCGGCGCGCTTGACCATGGCAATGATCCACGGCGCCACTTCGTCTGCAGCGGGTTTGCGCACAACGTGGATGTTGACCACGTTGCCGGTGGCGTCGAGTTCGGTCTCGATCATCATCACGCCGTACAGCAGCGGGGGCAGCTTGCCGCGATAGACACGCATCGGGAAGCAGGAATACAAGTGGCGCGCCGCGTCGATGCGGAATTCCTGCTCCACGTCCTGTCCTGAAGGCACCGGCGTTTTGCACGTCGGCGTGGGCACCATGCTGAACTGGGCGCTGGCGCCCTGGGCGACGAGTGCCGATGTGGCAAAAAGCAGCCCCTGCAGGATGCGGCGGGTGGTGATCGGCGTCTTCACGGTAGGGGTCCTTGTGCGTCCGGCCTTTGCCAGGATTCCCTCCTGCACAAGGCGCAGCCGAGGTTACACGATGGTCGCGCCGGCACCATCCATTCGGGGGGGTGGCCAGTGCGCCATCCCGGCAAGAAGTAACGCAGCAACTGCTAACGCAGCCAGCCTTTGCGTCGGAAGTAGATGAAAGGCGCGGCCACGGACGCCACCATCACCGCCAGCGCATAGGGGTAGCCCAGTGCCCAGTCCAGTTCGGGCATGGCCTTGAAGTTCATGCCGTAGATGCTGGCAATGAGCGTGGGCGGCAGCAGCGCCACGCTGGCCACCGAGAAGATCTTGATGATCTTGTTCTGGTTGATGTTGATGAAACCCACCGTGGCGGCCATCAGGAAGTTGATCTTGTCGAAAAGAAAGGCGGTGTGGCTGTCCAGCGAATCGATGTCGCGCAGGATCTGCCGCGCTTCTTCAAACTGTTCGGCATTGAGCATGCGGCTGCGCATCATGAAGCTCAAGGCCCGGCGCGTGTCCATCACGTTCCTGCGGATGCGGCCGTTCAGGTCTTCCTCGCGGGCGATGGCCGTCAGCGCGGCACCGGCGGCCTGGTCGTTGACGTCCTGCGTCAGCACGCGTGCGCTGACTTTTTCCAGGCTGTCGTAGATGCCTTCGAGCACGTCGGCTGAATATTCGGCATCGGCGTCATAGAGCTTCAGCAGCACGTCCTTGGCGTCTTCAATCAGCGCCGGGATGCGGCGCGCCCGCAGCCGCAGCAGGCGGAACACCGGCAGGTCTTCGTCGTGGATTGAAAACAGCACCTTGCGGTGCAGGATGAAGGCCACCCGGACGTTGCGCGCGGGCTTGGCTTCAGGGCCCTTGTGGATCTCTTCGGCCGCGATCAGGAAGTCGGACCGGATGTGCAGTTCGCCGTTGTCTTCTTCGTAGAAGCGCGCCGACTCTTCCAGGTCGTCATCGACCGCGTCTTTCGGAATGCTGAGCGCAAAGCGCGACTCGACCCAGCGGGTTTCATCTTCGCTCGGGTTTTCAAGGTCCACCCACACGGGCTCGACGTGGGTCAGGGCTTCCAGGCTTTCAATCTCTTCCTGGAACAGCCGGCCGTTGGCCAGCGTGAAGACGTTGAGCATGCGGTCTCTCCGGGGGTGTGGCCTGCGCGGGGTGGTGCTGGGCAGCGCGGGCGGCGGGGGATGCTGCGGAGGTGAGGCCGTCCCATCCCTGGCGCTGCAGACAAGCCCTGCAGCCCGGAGAGGACGGTCACCGAGTGGGGCTCGGGTCCATGCGGTTTCCCAGTGTGGAGACGCGCAAATTATGCCTCGCCAGCGGCCTATCCTCGGCCCCCTCGGCCGCTTCAGGGGCGGCTACTGGCAGACTCCAGGGCATGAAGATCACCTGGTGGCGCGGCTTGGCGCTGGCACTCATGCTGCTGGCCGCTGGCGTGCTGGCTGCACTGACGGCCGTGCTGCAGCCCGAACCGACTGTCGCCGCCACTCAAGGCGTGAACCACGAAGACGTGGCCCGTGCGATGTCGCTGTTGCGCGCGCATGACCCGCGGGAGGCCAGGCCCGGGGTGGTGAGTTCGGCGCTGGTGCATGAACGGGATGTCGAAGTGCTGCTCAACCACGCCGCGCACCGCTGGTTGACCGCCGCCAGCCGTGTGCGGCTGCAGCCTGGGCGCGCCACGCTGCAGCTCAGCACGCCGGCACCACGCAGCCCCTACACCGGTTGGTTCGGCGCCTGGTTCGGCCGCTGGCTGAACGTGGAATTGCAGGTGAAAGAGACGGCGACGCTGCCGGTGATCGACGGCTTTCGCATCGGGCGCCTGCCACTGCCAGCCTGGCTGGCCGAACGTGTGGGCCTCTACGCCGTCGACCATTTCGGCCTGAACAAGGAACTTCTGTTGGCGGCCGAGGTGGTGCGCCGCGTGCGCTTCAGCCCGCAGCAGGTGCTGGTGACGTACGCCTGGCAAGGCAACAGCATGAATCGGCTGCTGGACGGGCTGCTGACTGCCGATGAACTGACGCGCCTGCGCGTCTATTCAGACCGCTTGGCAGAACTGGTGGCGCGCCAGCCGCCGCACCTCGAAGTGCCCATGGTGCGTTTGCTGGGGCCGCTGTTTGCGCTGGCGCGTGAGCGCGGCATTGCCGGCAACGACCCGGCGAATGAAAACCGCGCCGTGCTGGTGACGTTGACGCTGTATGCCAACGGCCGCGCCGTGGCGTCAGTGGCGCCTGCCGCGCGCAGTTGGCCGCGCCCTCGGCCGACCCGGCTGATGCTGGCCGGACGCGCCGACTTCCCGCTGCACTTCCTGGTCTCGGCCACGCTGGCGGCCGAGGGCACGACGCCGCTGACCAATGCCATCGGCGTCTACAAGGAGGTGGCCGATTCGCGCGGCGGCAGCGGCTTCAGCTTCAACGACATGGCGGCCAACCGCGCCGGCACGCGCTTCGGGGAACGCGCAGTGAAAGACCCGTTGCGGCTGCAGGACGACTTGGCGCAACTGGAAAAACAGTCGCGCGGCTTGAAGGACGGCGATCTGCTGCCGCGCACCGACGACCTGCCCGAATTCATGGCCGAAGCAGAATTCCTGCGCCGTTTTGGCGGTGTCGGCGCCCCAGGCTACAACACGATGCTGATGGACATCGACCGCCGCATCGCCGCGTTACCGCTGTTGCGCTGAAGGCGCCGACGGGGCGGCGCGCCCACCGGGGCCCGCGCCGGTTGTCATGTCGAAGCGGAACAGGCGGCAGTCGATGGCGCCGTTGAACAGCGGCACACGGCGCGACTCTTTCAGCCGCATCAGCGTCGGCAACTTCATCTCGGGGCTCAAGAGCCACGCCGTCCAGCCCGCGTACTGACGCTTCCAGTGGCTGGCCAGCTGGCCGAAAAATTCTGCCGGCGTGCCGCCACCTTCAAAGCTTTCGCGCGGGGCGCGGTCGGTGGCGCCGGAGCCTTGGCCTTTTGCGTCGAGCCGTTCGCCATACGGCGGGTTCATGACGATGGTGCCGCGGGCCACGGGTGGCAGCCGCTGCAGCGCATCGACGGTCTTGAAGTCAATGGCATCGCGCACACCCGCACGTTCGGCATTGCGGGTGGCGAAGTCCGTCATGCGGAAGCTCACGTCACCGGCAAACAGCGCCACCGCTGGGGCATGCACACGGGCCTTGGCAGCCCGCTGCAGTTCACGCCAGGCAGCGGCAAAGGGCTTGAAGGGCAACATGCGTTCAAAGGCGAAATGGCGCTGGCCCCCGGCAGCAATGCCGCAGGCAATCTGCGCCGCTTCGATGACGATGGTGCCGGCGCCGCAGCACGGGTCCATCAGCGGCCCATCCTCGTCGCGGCCCTGCCAACCGGCGGCGGCCAGCAGTGCGGCGGCCAGGGTTTCTTTCAGCGGCGCTTCACCGGTGTCTTCGCGCCAGCCGCGCTTGAAAAGCGGCTCACCCGAGGTGTCGATGTAGAGCGTGGCGTGGTCAGGGCCGACGAACAGCGCGATCGGCAGATCAGGCCGGTGGGTATCGACACTGGGCCGCGCGCCGGTGCTTTCGCGCAGCGTGTCGCAGACCGCGTCCTTGATGCGCAGCGCTGCAAAGTTCAGGCTGTGCAGCGGCGATGCAAAGCGGCCGCGGCCGGCGCTGACGTCCACCCGCAGCGTCTGCTCAGGCGTGATCCAGCGGCCCCAGTCCACCTGGCGGGCCAGGGCGTAGAGGTCGTGTTCGTCGGCATAAGGGCCGTCCACCAGTGGCCACAGCACGCGGGTGGCGAGGCGGCTTTCCAGGTTGAGCTGCATCGCCATGCGCTCGTCGCCTTCGACCCAGACGCCACCGCGCGAGGCCTCGGCTGCAACGCCCGTGATGCGCTGCACCTCGTCCGCCAGCAGCGCTTCCACGCCGCCGGGGCAGGGCAGGAAAAGTGCGGTCATGGCGGCGGCTTCATATGTTCTTGCGCAGCCCTGCCGGCGCGATCTTCAGCGCTTCGCGGTACTTGGCCACCGTGCGCCGCGCCACCTGGATGCCCTGCTCTTCCAGCATCGAGCTCAACTGGTTGTCGGACAGCGGTTTCTTCACGTCTTCCGCGGTCACAAACTGGCGGATCAACGCCCGCACCGCGGTGCTGGACGCATTGCCGCCGGCGTCGGTGTTGAGCGACGAGCCGAAGAAGTACTTGAGCTCGAAGGTCCCCTGCGGCGTGGACATGTACTTGGCGGTGGTGACGCGCGAGATCGTGCTTTCGTGCAGACCCAGCTCGTCGGCAATCTCGCGCAGCACCAGTGGCTTCATGGCAATCGCGCCGTGCGTGAAGAAGCCCCTTTGCCGTTCGACGATGGCCTTGCTGACACGCAGGATGGTGTCGAAGCGCTGCTGGATGTTCTTCACGAACCAGCGTGCTTCCTGCAGGCGCGACGACATGCCCGGGTTGGCCGACGCGCCACGCAAGCCGCGCGCGGCCTGGGCGTAGATGTCGTTGATGCGCAGCTTGGGCATCACGTCGGGGTTGAGCGTGACGCTGATGCCGCGGCCGGTCTTGCGCACGATGACGTCGGGCACCACGATGTTGGCTTCAGCCGCCGTGAAAGGCCGACCCGGCTTGGGTTCGCAGGCGCGGATCAGGTCCTGCGCGCTGCGCACCAGGTCTTCATCGGCACCTGTGAGCGCGGTCAGGCGCTTCATGTCGCGCCTGGCCAGCAGTTCCAGGTACTGGTCGCAAATACGCAGGGCCACCTGCCGCGCCGCGCAGCGCGGCGTGGCCTTGAGCTGCAGCGCAATGCATTCGCCCAGTGAGCTGGCGCCCACGCCCAGCGGGTCCAGGCTCTGCAGCCAGTGCAGGCCGCAGCGCAGCCGTTCGTCCAGCGTCTCGCGGTCTTCGGCGCCTTCAAGGCCGAGCATCGGCGCCAGACGTTCTGCGATGTCTTGCAGCGTGTCGGCGAGGTAGCCGTCGCCGTCCAGCGATTCGATCAGCACTTCGATGGCGGCGTGGTCTTCGGCCGTCAGGCGCATGCCGACAAGCTGGGCGCGCAGATGGTCCTGCAGCGAACCAGCGCTGCCACGGCGGTCATGGGCTTCGCTGTCGTCGCCTTCGCCGCTGCCGGCGCTGGCGGACGACGGGGTTTCGCGGATGCCGTCGAAGTCGTCGGATTCGGTGCCGTTTTCCCAGTCTTCGCGTTCGGTGGTGCCGAACTCTTCCGCCCGCAGTTCAGTCGCTGCGTCGCCCGCGTCGGCCGGCGCGTCCGGGGCTTCGTTGTCGGCCACACGGTCGGCCAGCCGGTCTGCGGCCTGCCGCTCGAGCGGCGTTTCGAACGGTGTGGCGGGCAGCTCTTCTTCCGCTTCCAAAAAAGGGTTCTGGTCGAGCATCTGCCCGACTTCCTGGTGCAGTTCCAGTGTGGACAGCTGCAGCAGGCGAATCGACTGCTGCAGCTGCGGCGTGAGCGCAAGGTGCTGGGAAAGTCGTACCTGGAGCGAGGGCTTCATCGACACCCAGCCCTACATCTTGAAGTGTTCGCCGAGGTACACCTTGCGCACCTCGGCGTTGGCAACGATTTCCTGCGGCGTGCCTTCAGCGAGCACGCTGCCGTTGCTGATGATGTAGGCGCGGTCGCAGATGCCCAGCGTTTCGCGCACGTTGTGGTCGGTGATGAGCACGCCGATGCCGCGCGCGCGCAGGAAACCGATGATGCGTTGGATCTCGATAACGGCGATCGGGTCCACCCCGGCAAAGGGCTCGTCCAGCAGGATGAACCGCGGCTGCGTCGCCAGCGCCCGCGCGATTTCGACGCGCCGCCTTTCACCGCCCGACAGCGCCGGGGCCGGCGAATCGCGCAGCTTGTCGATCGACAGGTCCAGCAGCAGCTTGTCCAGCAAGTCATTGATGACCGCGGTCTTGAAGGGGCGGCCCTCGGCGTCGAGTTGCAGTTCCAGCACGGCGCGGATGTTCTCCTGCACGGTGAGCTTGCGGAAGATCGACGCTTCCTGAGGCAGGTACGACAGGCCCAGGCGCGAGCGGCGGTGGATCGGCAGGCCTTCCACCGCCATGCCGTCGATGCGGATCTGCCCTTCGTCAGCCCGCACCAGGCCAACCACCATGTAGAAAGTGGTCGTCTTGCCCGCGCCGTTGGGGCCGAGCAAGCCCACGACTTCACCCGCGCCGACCGCCAGGTGAACGTCCTTCACCACCACACGCGGGCCGTAGCTCTTGCGCAGGTGTTCGGCCTCCAGCCGGCTCGCGGACGCGGTGGGTAAGGTGTCCGCGGCGATCAACGCTTCTCCCCCAGGGCACGGCTGGGTGTCAACGGCGTCGTCAACGGCGCCGACGCGGCAGTCTCGGCGCGCGGGCTCAGCACCGCGCGCACGCGGCCGGTCGGGTTGGCCGCCGTGGCTGCGCCGCCTTCCACCTTGAAGACCTCGGTGGTGTTGTCCCAGAGGATGCTGGCGCCGGTGATCTCATCGGCCACCGTGCCGGCGCGCAGGCGCCGTACGGCACCGTTGCCGATGAAGCGCAGCGTGTCGGCGCGGCCGTCGAATTCGATGCGGTCGGCGCTGCCTTCGACGCTCTCATCGACGCCGTCGCGGCGCTGGCGCCAGGTGGCGGGCTTGGCCGCCGATCCGAGCGCGCTGGCTGCGCGGTAGCCGTCGGCCAATGTGCGCATTTCCAGCCTCTCGGCGCGCAAGATCATCGTGCCTTGCGAAATGACGACGTTGCCGGTGTAGACCAGCACCTGGCGTTGCAGGTCCAGCACCGCGTCGCGGTCAGCCTCCACCACCATGGGCTTGCTGCGGTCGGCCTTTTCGGCCCAGCTGGGCAGGCAAACGGCCAGACCGAGAGCAGCCAACAACGAGGTCAGGCGCAGGGGCAGGCGAGGCGAATAGGGGAAACGATGCATTGAGCGGCACGGAATTTGCAGGGCAGTATAGCCACAACATCCGTGCCGCTGACTGACGGCGGCGTGAAATCAAGCCGCGTCTGCGCTGACTTCAGGCCTTGGCGCGCGACAGCTGGATCAGGAAGTCAGCCACCGCCACCGCGCGCTCGTGACTGCCAGCCAGGGTCGCCGAAGTGTAGAAGCGGCCGTTGATGCCCAGCGCCGGCACACCGTCGATCTTGTAGGCTTCTGCCAACTGTTTGGCGCGGTTGACCTTGGTGCTGACGCTGAAGGACTTCATGGATTCGCCCAGCTTGGCGCCATCGATGCCGCTGGCCGTGGCGAAGGCAATGACTTCGGACTCGCTGCTGAGGCGCTTGTTCTGCTGGTGGATGGCGCTGAAGACCTTGCGGTGCATCGCCTGCAACTGGCCCATTTCTTCCAGCGCGTAGAAGAGTTTCTGGTGGATCTGGTACTGCGCCATGAATGCGACGGGCACCTGGCGGAAGCTCACATCGGCCGGCAGCTTCTTGACCCAGGGTTCCAGCGTGGGCTCGAATGCGTAGCAGTGCGGGCAGCCGTACCAGAAGAACTCCACGACTTCGATCTTCTTGTCGGGGCCGGGCAGCGTCACCGGAGCCGGCGTTGACAGCTTGACGTAGTGCGTTCCCTCTTTGGGCGCGCCTTGGGCCTGCGCCAGGCCGGTCACCGCAAGGCCGAGACCCGCGCTGGCCAATTGGAGGGAAAAGTCGCGCCGTTGCATGGAAATCCTTTCAAGTGGGGGAAGAGTGCCGGGATGCAGTGCCGAAGTGGACTGCAACCAGAGCTTCAAGTTCCGCTGCGGCCGAGGCGGCCCAATCAGGGCTTTTCGACGCGCACGATCTGCGCCTCGATGCCTTGTTCTTGCAGTTTGACCTGCAGAGAATCCGCCTCGACACGTGCCGGGAAGGGGCCCAAACGCACGCGATAGACCGTCCGCCCGGCTTGCTCACGCTCGGTGATCTTGGCGCCCTGGCCAATCATTGCCAGTTTGGCCCGTTGTTGTTCGGCGTCTTCGTTGCGCGTGAAGGCCCCTGCCTGCACGAAATAGACAAACGGCTCAGCAGCCGTTGCGGTGGACCGCGGCTGCGGCGGCGGTGCAGCCGGGGCTTCGCCAGCGAGGATGGCCGCCGGGTCCTTGGGTGGCGGCTTGGCGGCGGGGGGCGCGGGCGGCAACGTGCCTGGCAAACCCGCGCTGGCTGGCTTGGCCGCATTCGCCGCATTCGCCGCAGTGGCCGCAGTGGCCGCATTCAAGGCGATTGCCGCGCTGGCGGCACTCGCAGCTACTGCCGCACGCGCGCCCGCCTTGCCGCCCAGCGCGGCGTTGGGGTCCCAGTTGCGGTTTCTTTCGGTCTCGGCGTTGTCCTGCTCGGCCGTGCGCTGCGGCACCTTGTTGACGAAGGGCATGGGCGCCTTCGTGATGTAGAGCGCCACACCCAGCGCCAGAGCCAAGCCCACCAGCAGGCCTGCCACCAGGCCCAAGGCGAAACCACCGCGCTGGAACTTCACGGGTTCGTTCGTCGCTTTGTTCATGGGCTTGTTCATGGGCTCAACTCGGCGGCAGGGGCCACTTCGCGGTTCATCGATTCGGGCGCCGACACGCCCAGCAGCGCCAGCGCGTTGCGCAGCACCTGTGCCGTGGCGGACAGCAGCGCCATACGGGCACTGGTCAAGGCCGGATCATCGACCAGGAAACGCTCACTGGCGTAATAGGTGTGGAAGCTTGCGGCCAGTTCACGCAGGTAAAAGGCCACATCGTGCGGCGCCAGGTCGGCCGCAGCGCGGGTCAGCATTTCCGGGAAGTCGGCCAGCTTCAGCATCAGCGCAGCTTCACTGGGCGCCACCAGCAGCGACAGGTCAGCCGCAGCGAAGTCGGGCACGCCAGGGCGCTTGTCGGCGTGTTTGTCAACGTGTTTGTCAACGTGTTTGTCGGCGTGTTTGTCGGCGTGTTTGTCAGCATAAGCCGCGAGCACCGAGCAGATGCGCGCATGTGCGTACTGCACGTAGAACACCGGGTTCTCGTCGTTGGCCTTCAGCGCCAGGTCCACATCGAAGGTGAACTCGGTGTCGGCCTTGCGGCTGATGAGGAAGAACCGCACCGCGTCGCGGCTGGTCCAGTCGATGAGGTCGCGCACCGAGACCGACGTGCCGGCGCGCTTGGACATCTTCACTTCCTGGCCATCCTTCATGACCGCGATCATCTTGTACAGGACGTAGTCAGGGTAGCCCGCCGGAATCCCCAGGCCTGCCGCCTGAAGCCCCGCGCGCACCCGCGCCACGGTGCCGTGGTGGTCGGTGCCCTGGACGTTGATGACCTTGTGGAAACCACGCTCGAACTTGGCCAGGTGGTAGGCCACGTCGGGCACGAAGTAGGTGTAGCTGCCGTCCTGCTTGCGCATGACGCGGTCCTTGTCGTCGCCGTAGTCGGTGGTGCGCAACCACAGCGCGCCGCCTTCTTCAAAGGTCTTGCCAGAGGCGATCAGACGCTGCACCGTGTCTTCAACCCGGCCGCCGCTGTAGAGGCTGCTTTCCAGGAAGTAGTGGTCGAAGTGGACACCAAAGGCCTGCAGGTCCAGGTCCTGTTCGTGGCGCAGGAAAGCGACTGCAAACAGGGTGATGTCCTGCAGATCGTCGATGTTGCCGCTGGCCGTGTATTCGCGGTCATCGGCATGCACGGTCTTCTTCGCGGTGAAGTCGAGAGCGATGTCGGCGATGTACTCGCCGTTGTAGGCCTGCTCGGGCCAGTCCCCATCACCGGGCTTGAAACCCTGCAGGCGGCGTTGCACCGACAGGCCGAGGTTGGCGATCTGCACCCCGGCGTCGTTGTAATAAAACTCCCGCAGCACCTCGGCGCCCTGGCTCTGCAGCAGGTTGCAAATGCAGTCGCCCAGGGCGGCATTGCGGCCGTGGCCCACGTGCAGTGGACCCGTGGGGTTGGCGGAGACAAATTCCACCATCACCTTGTGGCCGCTGGCGGGCTGGCGGCCGAAGGCATCGCGTGCGGCCAGCACTTCGGCCACCACCGCTTGTTTGGCGGCCGGCGCCAGGCGCAGGTTGATGAACCCGGGGCCGGCAATCTCCAGCGCCTGGACCCAGCGCTGCACGGCAGCCTGGCCTTGCAGCAGGTCCACCAGCCTGGCGGCCAGTTCACGCGGGTTCTTCTTCAGCGGCCGCGCCAGCTGCATGGCGCTGGTGATGGCCAGGTCGCCATGGCTGGCCTGCTTGGGGGACTCGAAAGTGGCGACGGGCACGGCCGCACCCGCCTCCTGCGCCAGTTGCGCCAGCGCCACCTGCAGCGCCTGCCGCAACTCCTGCTTTGCTTGGATCATCGAACGATTCTACTTTTGCGACTCCGTCGGAGCCGATAAGCACAGCCATTGCGTCGCTGATCCAGCCTTCAGGCACCGGGCTTACGGGCGACCATGGCTGCTGCTTATGTCGCCACCGCCACCACTGCCAAGGTCGCCACTCGTCCCGTCCAACTTTGCCCCGATGGGCTCCGCCTTGCCGTCGCGCATCGGCAAGTACCTCATCAAGTCCAAGATCGGTGAAGGCGCGACGAGCGAAGTCTTCCTGGCCCACGACCCTTTCCGCGACCAGGAGGTGGCGATCAAGCGCGTCCGCGTCGGCCTCCTGGGCGACACCCGCGACGCCCACTTCCAGCAGCGTTTCTTCGCCGCCGAAGCGGCACTGGTGGGGCGCCTGCAGCACCCGAACGTGGTGCAGATCCTGGACGCGGTGGCCGACGCCGAGTCACCCTACCTGGTGATGGAATACGTGGCCGGCGTCACGCTGCGCCGCTACTGCCGCGCCGACAAGCTGTTGCCGCTGACGCAGACGATGGAAATCGGCTTCAAGTGCGCCATGGCACTGGGCTACTGTTTCCGCCAAGGCCTGATCCACCGCGACGTGAAGCCGGCCAACCTGCTGGTCACGCTGGTGGGCGACCAGATTGGCGACCTCAAGGTCACCGACTTCGGCAGCGTCTTCAACCTGGGTGCCGACCACACGCAGGTGTACCGCGTTGGCAGCCTGGCCTACATGTCGCCCGAACAGCTGGACGGAGACCTGCTGGACTGCCGCGCCGACATCTATTCGCTGGCCGCCGTGCTGTACCACCTGATTGCCGGGCGACCGCCTTTTGACGCGATGCAGCAGCAGGCCATCATGCACCAGATCTACAACGGCACTGCACCGCCGCTGGCCACGCTGCGCGACGGCGTGCCTGCAGCGCTGCAGGCCCTGATCGAACGAAGCCTGGCCAAGGACCGCGACCTGCGCCCCGCCAGCTGGGACGAGTTTTCGCACGCGCTTTCGGAGCTGAGTGCGCAGACACCGCACTTGCGGGGGCCGCTGCAGGAGGTGCTGGACTCCGAACGTTTCACGCTGCTGCGGTCGCTGGAATTCTTCGCCGACTTTGGCGACGTGGAGCTATGGGAAGTGGTGCACCGCGCGGCGTGGCACCGTCATTCTTTCGGCCAGGCGCTGTACCGCAAGGGCGAAGCAGGCAACAGCTTTCACATCGTCACCCAAGGCCAGGTGGAGGTGTACCGCGACGGCCGCAGCGTGGCGTCGCTGGGCGCTGGCAGTTCAGTCGGCGAGATGGCCTACCTGGCGCCCAACCCGGCGCTGCGCGTGCACACGGTGGATATCCTGGTGTCGCAGCCCGCCACCACGGTGTCTTTCACACCCGACAGCCTGGAGCGACTTTCGCTGCCCACTCGGTACCTATTCGACAAGGCCTTCATCCGCGTGCTGGTGGCGCGCCTGCATGCGGCGCAGGAAGCGGCCGCTGCCCGGCGGAAGGTCTAGGAAGATGGACGCGGCGCGTGGCGCGGTCATCGGCTTGGCACCCCCGTGCGTTCACGGGTAGCCGCCTGGCGTCAGGTCTGATGCAATCCGCAAGCGGCGCAGTCGCTGAACTCTCAAAAACCTGTTGAAAACAACCTGAGGAGCCCGTCCCCATGAAAAAGTCCCTGATCACCATCGCCTTCGCCACGCTCGGCCTGTTTGCCGGCCCGGCCTTCGCCGCCAATGCCGACTGCGAAGCCAAGGCGGGTGAGAAGAAGCTGGCGGGCGCCGCCAAGACCAGCTTCGTCAAGAAGTGCGAGAAGGAGGCTGGCGCTGCGCCCGCCGCTGCTGCTGCAAGCCCCGCCTGCGAGAAGTCGGCCGCCGACAAGAAGCTGGCCGGCGCCGCGAAGACCAGCCACATCAAGAAGTGCATGGCCGACGCCGGCGCGAAGAAGTAGTCGGTTCAAGCAAGCGGTTCATCCGCCACAAACGACAAGGGCGCCGAGGCGCCCTTTTTTTGGCCTGTCTAACTACAAGGACCCCACGCCCGACCAGTACTTCGGGTCGCCGTAGCTGTGCTTGACGAAGTCGATCCACAGTCGCACCCGCAGTGGCAGGTGCTTGGCGTGCGGGAAGACCGCGTAAATGCCGTTCGCTGGCGCGGCAAACTCCTCCAGCACCGCCTGCAGGCGGCCGGCGGCAACGTCGTCTGCCACTTCCCAGGTGCTGCGCCAGGCAAGGCCCAGGCCGCGCAGGCACCAGTCGTGAAGCACCTGGCCGTCGCTGCAGTCCAGGCGGCCGCCAGGGCGGAGGTGGATGGCCTCGCCGTCGACGCGAAAGGCCCAGCCGCGCGTCTGGCTGGCGTCTGAACTGAGCGTCAGGCACTGGTGGCGCATCAGCTCGGCCGGCGTGCCCGGGACGCCGGCGCGCTGCAGGTACGCCGGCGCGGCCACGCACAGCCGCCGGTTGTCCGCCAGGCGCACGCTGACCAGGCTGCTGTCGGGCAGGTCGCCCACACGCACGGCGCAGTCGAAGCCTTCGTTGACGATATCGACGACACGGTCACTGAGGTTCAGCGACAGGCTCACGTCCGGGTGCTGCGCCAGGAAGGCCGGCACCAGGGGCGCCACATGGCGGCGTCCAAAGCCAGCCGGCGCAGTGATGCGCAGGTGGCCACTGGCCTTGACGCCGCCTTCGCTGACGCTCGCCTCGGCGTTGGCCAGGTCGGCGAGCAGGCGCTGGCAGTCTTCCAGGAAAGCGCTGCCTTCGTGGGTGAGCGTGATGCGGCGCGTGGTGCGCACCAGCAGCTTCACACCCAGCCGCTCTTCCAGCGCGTCGATGCGCCGGCCGATCACTGCCGGCGCGACACCTTCGGCATGGGCAGCGGCCGTCAGGCTTCCCTTGGTGGCCACGGCGGCAAAGGACTCGATTTGCTTGAGCCTGTCCATGGCAGTCGATTATCCACACCAGACGCACGAATCAAACGCATATCGCGCACTTAATGCTGCAGCCGACATCGAATAGATTCCGTTGATGAAAATTCAGGCCGTACTTTTTGACGCCTACGGAACGCTGTTTGACGTTCACAGCGTCGCGCTGCTCGCCGAACAACTCTTCCCGGGGTGCGGTGAGCGGCTGTCGCTGCTGTGGCGGGACAAGCAGATTGAATACACGCGGCTGGTGTCGATGAGCGGCGCGCGCGACAACGCCGGCACAAGCGAAGGAAGCCCACATTACAGACCGTTCTGGGACATCACGCGGGCCGCCCTGCGCTACACCGCATTGCGCCTGAACCTGGACATGCAGCCCGCCGCCGAAGAGCGGCTGATGAACCAGTACCGCCACTTGAGCGCCTTTGCAGAAAACCACGAAGTGCTGACCGAACTGAAGCGGCGCGGCGTCAACACCGGCATCCTCAGCAATGGCGACCCCGACATGCTGAGCGTGGCCGTCAAGAGCGCTGGCTTTGCCGACCTGCTGCAGCACGTGCTGAGCGTGCACCCGGCCCGCCGCTTCAAGACCGACCCCGCCGCCTACGCCGTCGGCACCGCGGCGCTGGGCCTGCCGGCGCGTGAAATCCTCTTCGTCAGCAGCAACGCCTGGGACGCCATCGGCGCCACCTGGTTCGGCTACACCACCCTGTGGATCAACCGCAGCGGCGCGCCGCCTGAACAATTGGGCACCGAACCCACACACACCGGGCGCAGCCTGCGCGACGTGCTGCTCCACTTTCCTTCCCCGACCTGAAAACGGCGAGCCGACACCATGCGAACCACCCTCCACAGCCTGCACGTCGACAGCACACTGCACAGCTTCATCAACGACGAAGTGCTGCCCGGCACCGGCGTCGCACCGGTCCACTTCTGGGCCGGCTTCGACGCCATCGTGCGCGACCTGGCGCCTCGCAACGCCGCGCTGCTGGCCGAGCGCGACCGCTTGCAGACAGAGATGGACAGCTGGCACCGCGCGCACCCGGGCCCTATTGCCGACATGCCCGCCTACCGAAGCTTCCTGCAGCGCATCGGCTACCTGCAGCCCGTGCCCGCGCGGGTGCAGACCACCACCGCCAACGTCGACGCCGAACTGGCCCTGCAAGCCGGGCCACAGCTGGTGGTGCCGATCCTCAATGCACGCTATGCACTCAACGCCGCCAATGCCCGCTGGGGGTCGCTGTACGACGCGCTCTACGGCACCGACGTGCTGCCTGAAGACGGTGGCGCCACACGCGGCGGCGCCTACAACCCGGTGCGCGGCGCCAAGGTCATCGCCTACGCGCGTGCCTTCCTGGACCAGGCCGTGCCGCTGGCCGGCGCGGGGTCGGGCCACACGACCAGCCACACGACCAGCCACACGACCAGCCACGTCGGCAGCCTGCACTACCGCATCGACGGCGGCCGGCTGCTCGTCACGCTGGCCAGCGGGCAGATCGTCGGGCTGGCCGACCCGTCAGCGCTGGTCGGCTTCCAGGGTGACGCCGCGTCGCCACTGTCGGTGCTGCTGCGTCACAACGGGCTGCACATCGACATCCGCATCGACCGCACCGCGGCCATCGGCAAGGCCGACAGTGCGGGCATCAGCGACGTGGTGCTGGAAGCCGCGCTGTCCACCATCCTCGACCTGGAAGACTCGGTGGCCGCCGTGGACGCGGCCGACAAGATCGTGGGCTACCGCAACTGGCTCGGCATCCTGCAGGGCACGCTGACGGAAGAGGTCAAGAAGGGCGACCGCGTCATCCACCGCGGCCTGAACCCCGACCGCCGCTACCACGCCGCCGACGGCAGCGCCGACGTGGTGCTGCACGGCCGCAGCCTCATGTTCCTGCGCAATGTGGGCCACCTGATGACGAACCCGGCCGTGCTGTGGGACGGCAGCAGGGAGATCCCCGAGGGCATCCTCGACGCCGTGGTCACGACCACGATCGCGCTGCACGACTTGCAGCGCCAAGGCCGCACGTCCAATCAAAGCGGCATCGTCAACAGCCGCAGCGGCAGCGTCTACATCGTCAAGCCCAAGATGCACGGCCCTGCGGAGGTGGCCTTTGCGGCCGAACTTTTCGGCCGTGTCGAACAAATGCTGGGACTGCCCGACAGCACGGTGAAGCTCGGCATCATGGACGAAGAGCGCCGCACCAGCGTCAACCTCAAGGCCTGCATTGCCGCCGCCGCCAGCCGCGTGGCCTTCATCAACACCGGCTTCCTGGACCGCACCGGCGACGAGATGCACACCGCCATGCTCGCCGGCCCGATGCGCCGCAAGGGCGACATGAAAAGCAGCGAGTGGATCGCCGCCTACGAACGCAGCAACGTGCTCGTGGGCCTGCAATGCGGGCTGCGTGGCAAGGCGCAGATCGGCAAGGGCATGTGGGCCATGCCCGACCTGATGGCCGCCATGATGGAGCAGAAGATCGGCCATCCCAGGGCCGGCGCCAACACCGCCTGGGTGCCCAGCCCCACGGCCGCCACGCTGCATGCCATCCACTACCACCAGGTGGACGTGGCGGCGGTGCAGGCCGAACTTGAAAAGCTCGATGCCGACGCGCAATACGAAGCCCTGCTGACCGGGCTGCTGACCGTGCCCGTGGTGGCCGAAGCCAAGTGGTCTGCCGAGGAACGCCAACAGGAACTGGACAACAACGTGCAGGGCATCCTGGGCTACGTCGTGCGCTGGGTCGACCAGGGCGTGGGCTGCAGCAAGGTCCCCGACATCCACAACGTGGGCCTGATGGAAGACCGCGCCACGCTGCGCATCAGCAGCCAGCACATCGCCAATTGGCTGCACCACGGCGTCATCAGCACCGAACAGGTCCACGAGAGCTTCCGCCGCATGGCCGCGGTGGTAGACAGGCAGAACGCGGGTGATGTGCTGTACCAGCCGATGGCCGGCTCATGGGAAAAAGGCGGGGACAGAAGCAGCGCCTACTGCGCGGCGCTGGACCTTGTCTTCAAGGGCAAGGAACAGCCCAGCGGCTACACCGAACCGCTGTTGCATGCGTGGCGGTTGAAGGTAAAGGCGGGTTAGGCCAAGCGCATCGGACGGCCGTCATCTTGCAGGTTCAGGCGCCAAGGGCCGTTCAGGTCGGCACCGGCTTGCCGGCCATGCGGTCGATCTTGAGAAACTGCTTGCGCGCCAACGCCACCAGTTGTTTCTCGCTCGGGTGATCCACCACCTCGTAGGCGACGACACGGGCGGCGGTCTCGGCACGGTGCTTCTTGGCGTAGTGCTCAAAGTCGGACAGCCCCGTGCGCGGGCCCACCGCCAACACTTCGGGGATGCCGGCCAGCGCGTCGCAGACCTCGCCGAAGAACTCGTGCTGGGTGCGCACGCCGCTGCCGTGCTGCGGCGTGTGGTGGCTGTGCGCCTTGACCTTGCTGGCCTGCACATGTTCGTCATCGAACTGCAGGACCTGGGCACTTTGGTGGTCAACCCAGACCACGGCGTGAAAGAGTGTCATGTATGTTTTTCCTTTTTGAGGCTGGTTCGAGTGCGGTTCAGGCGGTGTAGCTGCGGGAGCCCGGGGCCCGGCTTTCGTGTTGAGCTTCGCAGGCCACGCAGCGCAGCGCCCAGGGCTCGGCCTCCAGGCGGCCGAAGGGAATCTGGACGCCGCAGTCGGCGCAACTGCCATAGCGGTCTTCATTCAGCCGAAGCAGAGCCTTGCTGACGGCACCCACCTGCAGCGTTTCCAGGTCCGACAGCGCCATGTCCACCTCGCGTTCGGCACCCCGCTGCGGCGCATCGTCGCCGTCCTGCAGCAACACTTCGCGTGCATGTTCGACGCGGCTCAGGCCGCCGTGGTGCGCGGCCAGGCGGTCGTCGAGCTGTCTCTGGCGTTGACGCAGATCGGCTTCGAGCTGCGCGCGCTGGCCGGCGGTGAGTGGGGTCATCAAGATCCTCCTGGGTGATTGCTCATCCTGCGCCCCGGCGCAGCGCGCGGACTTGAGCGCGGTCAAGGACTGCCCAGAAGCACGGCCCACGCCAGGCCGCTGCCTACAATGCCGCCGACCCATGAACGAGCCCCTGCGTACCCCATCTTTACCTGCATCCTGCGACGTGCTGGTCATTGGCGCAGGCCCTGCCGGCAGCGCCTGCGCCCAAACCCTGGCGGCCGCCGGCCTGGACGTGCTGCTGGCCGACCAGCACGACTTTCCGCGCGACAAGGTCTGCGGCGACGGCCTCATCCCCGACAGCCACGCTGCGCTGCGCCGCCTGGGCGTGTACGACGAGGTGGCCGCGCTGGCGCAGCCCGTGCAGCACGTGCGCTGCTTCGCCCCGCGCGGCGGCAGGGTCGATGTGCCGGGCTCGCTGTCGGTGTTGCCGCGCAAGGTGCTGGACCATGTGCTGGTGCGCTCGGCGCAGCGCGCCGGTGCGCGGCTGCTGACACCGCTGCGTTTTGAAGCGCCGCTGCTCGACGGCGAACAGGTCGTCGGCGCGCGCTTCAAGACGCCCGGCCAAGTCAACCAGGTGCATGAGATCCGCGCCCGCTGGGTCGTCCTGGCCACCGGCGCGGTGCCGCAGGCGCTGACCGCCGCCGGATTGTGTGAACGCCACACGCCCAGCGGCGTGGCGCTGCGGGGCTACGTCAAGAACGATGCGCTGGTGCCGCAGATCCGGCAGTTGCAGATCGTCTGGCACCCGCGGCTGCGCGGTGGCTACGGCTGGATCTTCCCGGCGCCGGGGGGCCTGTTCAACATCGGCGCCGGCCTCACCGGCAGCCACATCCAGAGTGACGCCAGGCATGGCAGCAAGGGCCGCATGCAAGATGTCAACCTGCGCGGCATGTTCGACATCTTTTGCGAGGTGCATGCCCCGGCGCGTGACCTGATGGCCACGGGCGTGTTGCAAGGCGACCTCAAGGGCGCCCCGCTGCGCTGCACGATGCGGGGCGCGCGCTGGTCGCGCCCCGGCATGTTGGCTACCGGCGAAGCCATCGGCAGCACTTACGCCTTCACGGGCGAGGGCATCGGCAAGGCCATGGAAACCGGCATCCTCGCCGCCGAGGCCATCGCGCTGGACGGCCGCGCAGCCGACAGCGCCGTGCGCCAACGTTACGAAGCTTCACTCACGGCCTTGAAACCGCGCTTCGACATGTACGAAACTGCAAGCCACGTCAACCATCACCCGTGGCTGGCAGACTTGGTCATCTGGCGCGCACGCAAGAGCCCGCGGATCCTGCGCAGGATGTCGGGCATGCTGGAAGAAACGCAGAACCCGGGCCGGCTCTTCAGCTGGCGCGGGATGAGCAAACTGATGTTCGAATGAATCATCGCAAGAACGCCTTGAAAGGTCACACCATGCGACTTACCCGACGACTCACCCGACAGCTTCTCGGCCCTCTGCTCACTGCACTGCTGGTGTCGGCTTGCGGCGGCGGGGGCGGCGACGCGGGCACCCCACCGCCCGCAACAGCGCCCACCTGCACCCCGGCAGCCGCACCGCCCGCGGGCAGCACAGCCCCGCAGGTTACCTTGGCCATCAGCAATGGCGCGGGGGTCAGCGGCAACATCGTCATCACGCTGGACGCCGTCAACACGCCCCTCACGGTCGCCAACTTCCTGACTTACGTGAACGCGGGTTTTTACAACGGCACCGTGTTCCATCGCCATGGCCGCACCAGCACCATGAGCACCTTCGTCATGCAAGGTGGCGGCTACGCCGCGCCGGTCACCAGCGCGGCCCGCTTTCCCGCCCCCAAAGCCACGAATGCGCCCATCACTCTGGAAGTGGGTCGTGGCTTGTCCAATGTCTGCTACAGCGTGGCCATGGCCCGGACCTCTGCACCGAATTCGGCAACGTCGGAGTTTTTCATCAACACCACGGACAACGTGTTCCTGAACACGTCAGATGGCGGCTACGCGGTGTTTGGCAACATCACCGCGGGAACGGCTTTGGTCAATGCAATGGTCGCCACAACCTGCAACTTTTCGTCTGCGAACTTTGCGTTGAGCAGCCCCGACTGCGTGCCTGAGCCCAACCTCGTCATCGTCAGCGCCATACGCACCCGCTGACTCACCGGCGCCGCGCATGTGCCAGTTGCTGGGCATGAACGCCAACACGCCCACCGACGTGATGTTCAGCTTTGCCGGCTTGGCCACACGCGCCGACGAGCACAAGGACGGCTTCGGCATCGCCTTCTTCGAAGACCGCGGCCTGCGTCACTTCATCGACCACCACGGCGCCCGCACCAGCCCGGTGGCTGAACTCGTCAAGCGCTACCCCATTCGCAGCGACAACGTCATCGCCCACATCCGCAAGGCCACGCAGGGCCGCGTGGCGCTGGAAAACACCCACCCCTTCGTGCGTGAACTGTGGGGCCGCTACTGGGTGTTTGCGCACAACGGTGACCTCAAGGGCTTTGCGCCACCGCTGCACGGCGCCTTCCGCCCGGTGGGTGGCACCGACAGCGAACGCGCCTTCTGCTGGCTGATGCAGGAACTGGCCAAGGCCCACGCCGGTGTGCCGACGGTGGAAGAGCTGAGCCACACGCTGCGCGAACTGCTGCCGCAGCCGGCGCGGCACGGCACCTTCAACCTGCTGCTGTCCAACGGCCAGGCGCTGTGGGCGCATTGTTCGACGAACCTGCACGTGCTGGAGCGCGCCCACCCATTTGGCACCGCGACACTCGCTGACGAAGACCTGGCGGTGGACTTTGCCGCGCACACCACGCCGCAAGACCGCGTGGCCATCATCGCCACCACACCGCTCACGGAAGGCGAACCCTGGCAGGCGCTGGCGCCGCGTGAAATGCGGGTGCTGGTGGGCGGGCGGACGGTGGCATCGGGGCCCTGCGGGCACTGATCACCTCAACCACGCCACGCACAACTCGAGCGCTGCTCAAGCTCCACTCAAGCGCCGCGGCTGCAGTCCACGCGGCCGCCGGCACCACCCGCCCGCCTGCGCGGCTCGCGTTGAAGACGCGCTCCTACACTGCCGGCCATGCCCGCACAACCCATCGACTGGTGCCAGCTCTGGTACCCCGGCCCCAAGCGCGCTTTCACGGCCGACGAGATGGCGCGCGCCGGCAGCGACGCGCCCAGCCCGACGATGCTGGTGATGGCCATCATCAACTTCGCCACCGTGGCCTTTGTCGCGCTGCAACTGGCGCCTGCCGGTCAGACGGCCCGCACGGCTGCGGCGCTGGGCGCTCTGGCAGTCCTAGCCGCCACCGCGGCGCGCTGGCTTTGGTGGCGGCCCTGGCGCCGGCCCTTGATGCAGATGCAGCTGGGTGTGACGGCGGCAATGGTGTTGCTGGCGCTGGGCATCCGCTGGCGCTTGCCAGAGCGTGAGGACCGTTTTGCCGTGGGGCTGACGCTGGCCGTCGGCTGTGCCGTGATCGTGGTGCTGATGTGGTTTTTGGTGCTGTGGCGGGCGCAGCAGATCGAAGCCCGCCTGCGCGAACAGGCCGAACGCGAAAGGGCCATCGAGATGGCGCGCCGCCTGGCCGCCGCGCAACTGGAGCCGCACTTCCTCTTCAACACGCTGGCGTCGGTGCAGCACTGGGTGCAGTGCAAGGACGACCGCGCCGCGCCGCTCTTGGCCGCGCTCACCGGCTACCTGCGCGCCACGCTGCCGATGTTCAACCGGCCCTTGCTGGCCGTGGGGGATGAACTGCAAGCAATCGAACGCTACCTGCAGGTGATGCAGGCGCGCATGGGCGCGCGGCTGGCATGGCGCATCGATGTGGACGCTGCGTTGCACACGCTGCAGCTGCCACCGGGCGTGCTGCTGACGCTGACCGAAAACGCCGTGGTGCACGGGCTGGAGCCGCAACTGGGCGGCGGTGAACTGCTGCTGCGCGGCCGCCTGCAGGGCGACGCCGCACACTTCGAAGTCATCGACAACGGCCCCGGCCCGGCGCCCGGCATGCAGGAAGGCGTGGGCCTGTCCAACATCCGCCAGCGGCTGCTGCTGGCCTGCGGTGCAGCGGCGCAACTCAGGCTGGGCGCCGCGCCCGGCGGCGGCTTCAAGGCCGAACTTTCAATGACCACAAGCGCTGCCCACAGCCCCCCACCACCATGACCCGCGCCCTGGTTGCCGACGACGAAGAAGCCCCGCGTGAACAGCTGCTGGCGGCGCTGCGCAGCGCCTGGCCTTCGCTGCAAGTCGTGGCCAGCGCGGCCAACGGCGTCGATGCCTGGGACGCCTTCCTGGAACACGAACCCGAGGTCTGCTTCCTGGACATCCGCATGCCGGGCCTGAGCGGCATTGACGTGGCGCGGCGCATCGGCGCGCAGGCGCAAATCGTCTTTGCCACGGCCTATGGCGACCACGCGCTGGCCGCCTTTGACACCGGTGCCGTGGACTACCTTCTCAAGCCCGTGGACCCGGCGCGCTTGCTGCAGACCGTGCATCGCCTGCAGGCGCGGCAAGCCAGCCCGTCGAGCCCGCCGGCGACCGACTTGCAAGGCCTGTTGAAGCAACTGCTGCAGCAGGCGCAGCACCCGCCACCGCTGGCCGTGGTGCAGGCGTCCGTGGGGCGCGAGGTGCGGTTGATCCGCAGCGAAGAGGTCATCTACTTCGAGAGCGACGCCCGCTACACCCGCGTGGTGCACACCGGCGCGGGGGGCGACGGCCAGGCCCTCATCCGTACACCGCTGAAAGAACTGCTGGCGCAACTGGATGAACAACTCTTCTGGCAGGTGCACCGCTCGGTGATCGTCAACCACCGCCACATCGCCGCGGCGGTGCGGGTGGATGAAGGGCAGATGCACCTCACCTTGCGCGGCAGGCCGGAAACGCTGCCGGTGTCGCGGCACTTTCAGGCCCTGTTCAAGGGCCAGTGAGCACAGGGTGGGCAGGCATGCGCCTGTAGCATTCAAGGCTGCGCCAGCTTCCAGCAGTCCCATGCCCGCGATCCCAGTCCCCCGCTTCGACCAGTTCTACCGCCACCCCGAGCTCACCCGCCTGCTGCAGGACTACGCCGCCGCCGCCCCGCGGCTGGTGAGCCTGCGCTCCATCGGCAAGAGCTTCGAAGGCCGCGACATCTGGCTGGTGACGATTACCAACACCACCACTGGCGACGACACCGACAAGCCTGCGTTCTGGGTTGACGGCAACATCCACGCCGCCGAGCTCGCGGCCAGCACGGCCTGCCTGTACTGGTTGCACCAATTGGTGTCGGGCTACGTCTCTGGCCAGGAGAGCGACGCCGCCATCCGCCAGCTGCTGGACACACGGGTCGTCTATATGGTGCCGCGCCTCAACCCCGACGGCGCCGAGCTCGCGTTGGCGGACAAGCCGCGCCACATCCGATCTTCCACGCGCCACTACCCCTTTGACGAAGAGCCGGTGGACGGCCTGACCATCGAAGACGTGGACGGCGACGGCCGCATGCTCAGCATGCGCATCCCGGACCCGCACGGTCCGTACAAGAAACACGCGACAGAGCCGCGCCTGATGGTGGCGCGCGAGCCCGGCGAATTTGGCGGCGACTACTACCGCATCGTGCCCGAGGGCACCTTGAAGAACTTCGACGGCTTCAAGATCACCGCCAACCCCAACCGCGAAGGCCTGGACCTGAACCGCAACTTCCCGGCCTATTGGCGGCAGGATTTCGAGCAGGACGGCGCCGGCCCCTACCCCACCAGCGAACCCGAAGTGCGCGCGATGGTGGACTTCATCACCCAGCATCCCAACATCGGCGCGGCCGTCAGCTTCCACACCCACAGCGGCGTCATCCTGCGGCCCATGGGCACGCGCAGCGACGACGACATGACGCCCGAAGACCTGTGGGTGATCAAGCGCCTGTCGGCCAGCGGCGCCAAGCTGACCGGCTACCCGGCCGTCAGCATCTGGCACGATTTCCGCTATCACCCCAAGCAGATCGTCACCGGCACGCAGGACTGGATCTATGAACACCTGGGCGCACTCTTCTGGACCGTGGAAATCTGGTCGCCCAACAAGGAAGCCGGCATCACCGACTACAAGTGGATCGACTGGTACCGCGAACACCCGGTGGAAGACGACTTGAAGCTCCTGAAGTGGAGCGACGAACAGTGCGGCGGCAAGGCCTACGTCGACTGGTACCCGTTCCGCCACCCGCAGCTGGGCATGGTGGAGTTTGGCGGCTGGGACCGCATGAACTACTGGCGCAACCCGCCCCCCGCACTGCGTGAACGCGAAGTCGCGCGCTTCCCGGCGTGGCTGCTGCAGATCGGCCTGAGCCTGCCCAGGCTGGAGGTGCTGCGCGCCGAAGTCCGGGCCTTGGGTGACGACACCTGGCGCGTGCGCTTTGCGGTTGCCAACAGCGGCTACCTGCCGGCCTATGTGACCCAGCGCGCCATTGAGCGCAAGACGGTGCGCGGCACCCTCTTCAACATCCATCTGCCGCCAGGCGCCAGCCTCGTCACCGGCAAGGAAAGGGTGGAAGGTGGGCACCTGGAAGGCCACGCGCCCAAGTCTTCGCTGCAGGCCTTCTTGTCCAGCCGCGAAATCACCGGCGACCGCGCGGTGGCTGAATGGGTGGTGCGCGGCGCACGCGGGCTGACCATCGCACTGAGCGCCAGTGCCGACCGCGCCGGCACGGTGCGCACCGAAGTCACGTTGGACTGAAAGGGTGGCGGGCAGCACAACGCCCCCACCGCGCCCGGGCGACGACTTTTCGTCGCTGTTCGACTTTCTGCCCATCGGCGCGTACCGCTCGTCACCCGAAGGCCGGCAACTGCGCGCCAATCCGACGCTGGTGCGGCTGAACGGTTTTGATTCCGAAGCCGAACAACTGGCGGCCGTGCAAGACATTGCCACCGAGTGGTACATCGACCCGGCCCGCCGCGCGCAGTTCAAAGCCCTGCTGGAACGCGACGGCAAGGTCATCGGTTTCGAGTCCGAAGTCTGGCGCCACAAAACCCGCGAACGCATGTGGGTCGGCGAAAACGCCCACGCCGTGCGCAACGCGCAGGGCCAGCTGCTGTTTTACGAAGGCACCGTGGAAGACATCACCGAGCGCGTGGCCGAACGGCAGGCCCTGGCCAACAGCCGCGAGGAGTTGCGCCAGATCGTGGACCTGGTGCCGGGCATGGTGTACCGCGTCGTCATCATGCCCGACGGCCGGCGCCGCGCCACCTTCATCAGCCCGGGCGTGCGCGAGCTGTTTGAGCTGGAACCCGAGGACGTGCTGCGTGACGGCATGGCCCTGCACCGACTGCGCCATCCTGAAGACCGATCGCAAGTTGAAAAGGCCACGGCTGACGCAGCCTTGTCCAAACAACCACTGCAGCTGGACTTTCGCATCCTGTTGCCGGGCGGCCGCGTGAAGTGGGTGCATATGGTCAGTGCCGCGGCGCCGCAGGACGGTGGCCACGAGGTGCGCGTGGGCATGGTCTTTGACATCACGCCGCGCAAGGCTGCCGAGGCGGCGGAGGCCACGCTGCAGGAACACGGCCGCTTGTGGAAACAGGCGCTGGAGAGCGCCGGCGACGGCGTCTGGGACTGGCACGTGCAGGCCGGCGTGGAATACCTGAGCCCACAGTGCCGCGCCATGTACGGCTACAGCGAAGCCGAGTTGCGCGACGACCCCGACGCACTGGACGCCATCACCCACCCTGAAGACCGCGAGCGCATGCTGGCCGACCGCAATGCGCACTTGCAGGGCCGCACCGCGAGCTACGTCAATGAACACCGTGTGCGCTGCAAGGACGGGCAGTGGAAATGGGTGCTGTCGCGCGGCATCGTCATCAGCCGCGACGCCGCCGGCGCACCGTTGCGCATGATCGGCACCCACACCGACATCAGCGCCCACAAACAGGCCGATGCACTGCGCCACGAGCGCGACCGTGCGGCGGCGGCCGACGTCGCCAAGTCGCAGTTCCTGTCGCGCGTGAGCCATGAACTGCGCACACCACTCAACGCCATCCTCGGTTTTTCGCAGCTGCTGGAACTGGAGCCCGGTGCAGGTGAAAAGCAGCTGGCCTGGAACCAGCAGGTGCTGGTGAGCGGACGCCACCTGCTGGCGCTGATGGACGACATCCTGCAGCTGAGCAGCGCGCAGACCGGCTACTTGCCCGTGAACCCAGAACCGGTGGCGCTGCGGCCGGTGCTGGAAGAAGCTTGGACCATGCTCGCTGCCACCGCCCAGAAGCAGCAGGTCGCCTTCATGAACGCGCTGCCGCAGGGTGAAGGCTGCAGCGTGATGGCCGACCGCAAACGCCTCAAGCAGATCATCAGCAACCTGCTGTCCAACGCCATTAAATACAACCGCGAGGGCGGCTGGGTGCGCGTGACCGTGTCTGCCCATGAAGGCACGGTGGAGCTGAGCGTGGCCGACAGCGGGCCGGGGCTGGACCCGGCGCAACAGGCGCGCCTGTTCAACCCCTTCGACCGCCTGGGCGCAGAACGCGGCCCGGTGGCCGGCACGGGCCTGGGGCTGGCGCTGAGCCAGCAGTTTGCACAGGCCATGGGCGGCAGCATCGGCGTCCACAGCCGGGTCGGAGAAGGGGCCACCTTCAGCCTGCGGTTGCCGGCAGCCTGAAAACCTTCTGCAGCGCGGTTTATGAGACTACCGCTGCTCGAAGCGGAACACCGCCATGCTGGCACGCAGGTTGGGCCAGCGCCGCACCACGCGCCCCGCCTGCAGGCCGAAGGCGTCGCTCACGGCCAGGCCGCAGCGGCCGGCCAGCACTTCAAAGTCAGCGAAAGTGCCGACGCGGATATTGGGCGTGTCGTACCACTGGTAGGGCAGCGCCCGCGTCACGGGCATGCGCCCACCCATCACGTGCAGGCGGTTGCGCCAATGCGCGAAGTTGGGGAAGGCGACGATGCCGATGCGGCCCACGCGCGCCGTCTCCTTCAGCATGCGTTCGGTGTTGCGCAGGTGCTGCAGGGTGTCGATCTGCAGCACGACGTCGAAGCTGGCGTCGTCAAAGAGCGCCAGGCCCTCTTCCAGATTCAGCTGGATGACGTTGACGCCACGCTGGACGCACGCGTGCACGTTGGCGTCGGCGATCTCGATGCCGTAGCCGCTGCAACCCTTGTGCTTTTGCAACCAGGCCAGCATCTCGCCGTTGCCGCACCCGAGGTCGAGCACGCGGCTGCCGGTGGGCACCAGATCGGCGATCAGCTCCAGGTCCTTTCTTTCACTCACGAAGCGGCCCCGATCTTGTCGAAGTACGCGCGCATGACAGCGTGGTATCGCGGGTCTTCCAGCAAGAAGGCATCGTGCCCGTGCGGCGCGTCGATCTCGGCGTAGCTCACGTCAATGCGGTTGTCCACCAGTGCCTTGACGATCTCGCGCGAGCGGCCAGGCGAAAAACGCCAGTCGGTGCTGAAGCTCACCAGCAGAAAGCGGTTGTTTCGCGCCGCCGCAAAGGCCCGCGTCAAGCTGCCGCCGTGGGCCAGTGCGGGGTCGAAGTAGTCGAGTGCGCGGGTGATGAGCAGGTAGGTGTTGGCGTCGAAGTATTCGCTGAACTTGTCGCCCTGATGGCGCAGGTAACTTTCGATCTGGAACTCAATGTCCTGCGTGCTGTATGACAGGGCACCACCGCCTTGAAGCTCACGGCCGAACTTGGCCTCCATCGCGTCATCGCTAAGGTAGGTGATGTGGCCGATCATCCGGGCCACGCGCAGGCCGCGTTTGGGCAGCGTGGCGTGCGCCAGGTAGTGGCCGCCGTGGAAGTCGGGGTCGGTGACGATGGCGCGCCGCGCCACTTCATTGAAGGCGATGTTCTGTGCGCTCAAGTTGGGTGCCGTCGCCACTGCGACGCAGTGGCGAATGCGCTGCGGGTGCCGCAGCGTCCACGCCAGCGCCTGCATGCCGCCCAGGCTGCCACCCAACACGGCGGCCAGCACGTCGATGCCCAGCCGCTGCACCAGCCGTGCCTGCGCATCCACCCAGTCTTCCACCGTCACCACGGGGAAGTCGGCGCCGTAGGGGCGGCCTTCTGCGGCGGGGTCGGGGTTGGTGTGCGTGGGCCCGCTGGAGCCGAAACACGAACCGGGGTTGTTGACGCCGATGACGAAAAAGCGCTCGGTGTCCAGCGGCTTGCCGGGCCCGACGAGGTTGTCCCACCAGCCCACGCTGCCGTCGGCATGGAGGCCGGCCACGTGGTGGCTGGCGTTGAGTGCATGACACACCAGCACGGCGTTGTCGCGTGTGGCGTTGAGCCTGCCGTAGGTCTCATAGACCAGTGTGCAGTCGCGCAGCACCGCGCCGCTCTTCAGCGGCAGCGCTTCGCTGAAATGCATCTGCTGCGGGGTGACCAGACCGACTGAAGCCATGAACAAAAACCCGGCGCCGCGCGCAGCGGACACCGGGTGGGCATCCCTCTTTAGCGGCATTTGTTTGAAAGCGCCCGCAAGTGGATCAAATCGGCGCTGGAAGGGCGTCAGTATAGCCACGGCCTAAGATGGCCTGCCGCCTGTCAGGCCCCACGAAGATGCACGCGATGCACACGACCGCACCCTGGTTTGACGGTTTCGAGGCCCGCGACTTCGACCTGGCGGGCACCCGTATCCACGCCCGCATCGGCGGCCGCGCCGGCGCACCGCCGTTGCTGCTGGTGCACGGCTTCCCGCAGAGCCATGTGATGTGGCACCGCGTGGCCCGGCTGCTTTCGCCGCACTTCCAGATCGTGCTGCCCGACCTGCGCGGCTATGGCGACAGCGCCAAGCCGGTGGGCGACAGCGACCACGCCAACTACAGCAAACGCTCGATGGCGCTGGACCTGGTTCGGCTGATGCAGACACTGGGCCATGACCATTTCGGCGTCGCCGGTCACGACCGCGGTGCGCGGGTGTCGCACCGGCTGGCGCTGGACCATCCGCAGGCTGTCACGCGGCTGGCGCTGATCGACATCGCGCCCACGCTGGACATGTATGAAGCCACCGACATGCGATTCGCCAGCGCTTACTACCACTGGTTCTTCCTGATCCAGCCCACGCCGCGGCCCGAACGTTTGATCGAAGCCGACCCGGTGAGCTACCTGCGCTGGAAGCTGGGCGGTTGGGGTGCCGGCACGACGTCGCACATCGAAGCGGAGGCGCTGGCCGAGTACGAACGCTGCTTCAGCAACCCGGCCACCATCCACGCCGCCTGCGAGGACTACCGCGCCAGCGCCGGCATCGACCTGGAACACGACCGTGCGTCGCGCGCGCTCGGCGAAAAGATCGCCTGCGACACCTTGCTGCTGTGGGGCCAGCGCGGCGTGATCCAGGCGCTGTTCGATCCGATGACGCTGTGGCGCGCGCAGTGCGCGGCGGGCCTTGAGGGCGAGGCCCTGGCGTCGGGGCACTACATCCCGGAAGAGCAGCCCGAGGCCACGGCTGCGCGGTTGCTGCGCTTTTTCAGCCCTTGAAAAAAGGCAGCAAGGCCAACACGTCGTCCCAGGTGCGGAAGCGGCCAAAGTCCGCGATGTCCTGCTGGCGCACGATGGGAAAGGTGTCCATCACATAGGCCGCATCATCCAGGCCCAGGCCGTAGAGATAAAAGAACAGCGCATCCAGCGCGGCCAGCCTGCGGCGGCGGTCTTCGTCGTTCCAGACGATGGGTGGCAGCACCTGACCTTGATCGTCCACATAACCCAGGTCGCGCGCAAAGGGCGCCAGGTCGTGCGCGGTGTAGCTCAACGCCAGCACCTGCGGGACAACGAAGTCGGCGATGGTGGGTTCTGCGTGGTGGCCGTTCATCAGGCCGGCGGCGCGCACATGGGTGGCGAAGGCGGCGGGCAGCGGGTCGTCGAAGCGCGCCGGTGGGATGACGGGGAGTTGTTCGAGGATGTACCAGTTCAAGTGCGTCGACTGCGCCTTTTGACGCGTCACGAAGTCGAACACTATTGAGTTCAACATGGCGAGAAAACAGCACATCAAACCGTGCGACATCGTTGCCGCTTTATGCCGCAGGAGCGGCAATGTATTACCCGCGGCGCCATGAGGCAAGACCGCAGCGATCATCGTGCGCACATCGGTCGACCTGGCGATGTCGCGGAAACCAACGCACCAGACCTCATCCCCCGGCGCCATGTCGTCCTCCAGCACCCAGTACTGTGGGTTTGCGAACACATCCGGTCCCGCTTTCCTGGCGTCGCTGAGCACAGCGCCGACGGCCGCGTTCCGAATGTTCCCTTCCACAACCGTCACGCTGGCGTGGCGGTGATCAAACTGATGAATCATCCGCCCAACCAGCAACGGACGGGCAATTGCGTGCCCGTCGGCCCACCAGCCCCACGCTGATGGCTGGAAACCACGAGCTCGCAACTGTCCAACGCCGAGGAACTTTGCTGAGTCGTTGGTCATGTGGAAAGCCGTCGAATAGCTGACCGGCCAAGTCACCTCGTCAGGCAGCTGACCGAGCGAGATGGAAGAACGACCTTTGTGGACCAAGACCTTTTGGCGCTCGTAAATGGTTCTGGTGATCGCCAAGTCGCGAGTGGACCGAAAGATTGGCGCGGCACCCGTGTTCGGATTCATCAATCCAAAATCCGCCGCGCTGAGCGCAAGCACTCGATCCGTGTCATCCATCTCGTCGAGATGGTGCAAGAAGAACGCACAGCGCGTCTCCTTGAATTTGCGCGCCAAACCCCCGAACACCAAAGTACAAAACTTAAAGCTGGCATGCACGTCGGCAAAGAAGAACTTGCGGTTCTCAAAGTCGAACAAGGCACCCAGGCGCTGGCTTGTCGCGATGCTGCGAAAAAACGGTGCCGCCCCCTTGTCAGCGGCAATGCCACTGGGCGTGGGCAGCGCCACCACCCCGTCGGGCCGCACCAGAGCCTGCGCGCGCTCCACGAACAGGCTGTACAGGTTCACGTCGCCGCCGCCCAGTATGGGGTAGTCGCCTGCCATGGACAGCACCCGCGCGTTGGCTTAAGCGCGTTGCACAGCCGTGGCGTACTCGACCGCCAGCGGCGCGCCCTTGTTCTGCAGCGCGACGATCAGCGCCTTGCGATCGGCAGCGCGCGGCTGTGCGGCAATGCTGGGCTCGCGCTCGGCGAACCACTCCACCTCCTGCAGCTTGATGCGGTCCCAGGGTGGGTTGCCGATGACTGCGTCAAAGCCCGGGTCGCTGCCAGCAAAGGCCGTGGGGAACGCGGTCCACCAGTGAAAGAAGCGCTCGCGCTGGGCCAGGTCACGGACCTGTTGCAGCAGCGTGTTGGCGGCTTGCGCACCAGCATCCTCCACGCGGCCAGCGGCCAGCACGGCTACCAGATTGCGGTGCGGTGACAGCAGCTCGTTAAGTGCCTCGCGCAAGGTTTCATCACCCAGCTTGGCCAGGCGGGCCATCGACTGCGGCGGCCATCCTGGCACCAGCCAGCGCATGGCCCGCCAGAAGTCCAGCAGCGCATGCAGCGGCGCCAGTTGTGCGTCAGCGGCATCAGCCAATTGTTTGGACAAACGCGCTTCGGCGATGTCCACATCGGTGCAGTCCGCCACCTGCTGCAGATTGGCCGCTGCGAGTTCCAGGCGTTTCAATTCGCCCTGCTGGAACAGCATGCCCAGGGCCGGCAGGCCCTGTTGCACGGTGCCCAGCTGCTCACCGTGCAGGCTATCGCCGTGTTTGAGGTGGTGGTCCAGAAAGCTCAGCGGCGCCCCCACCGTGAAGGTGTGCAACCACAGCGCGGTCTTGGCCAGCTCCACCGCCATCAGGTTCTTATCGACGCCAAAAATGCTCTTCTTCAGCACCATGCGGCGCACGATGTGGCGGTCGTCCAATTGCGCGTCGGTGACGGCCCAGCCATGTTCGCCAGCCTGGCGTTTGATGCCGGCTCGAATGTGCGCCATGCGCGCCAGCAGCGGGCTTTCCCAGGGGCGACCGCGCTCCACCAGGTGTGCGGCCCAGGGCTGCTCGGCCACCAGTTGTTGGGCGGCTGTGGCGGCTTCCAGCACACGGTCTGCCATGAAGTCCACCAGCGCCACCAGGAAGTGGCCGCTGCCCATGGCGGGGTCACAGACTTTGAATTCCAGGATGGTGCTGGCCGGGTCGGCGGCGTCCATGCGATCCCAATCGCTGGGTGTCAGTGATGACTTCTTCTTCCAGCCTGCCACCAGCTTGTCGAAGGCGGCGACGCGCTCGTTGGCCAGCAAGCCCACGCTCTCACGCAGGATCAGCCGCACCAGGTCGTCTTGTGTGTAGTAGCTGCCGGAGACCTTGCGCGCAAAGCTGGCCGGGCGGGCCACGATGCGGTCGATCTCCGGCGCGTAGTGCAGGTCGCCCGCCTTCACCTCGTGGATCAGCTGGTACTCCAGCAGCCGTTCGTAGATGCCGCCCAGGTGGCTCACGGACAGGTCGCGGTAGTTGATCCAGCCGCGCAGCAGGTCTTCGGTGCGGCGCGACAGCGCGTCGATGATGGGAGCCAGCACGGCGTCGGGAACCTGCGTGCGTTCCAACAGCAGCGAGCGGCCTCGATTGAACAAGCCGCCGTTGTAGGCAGGCATGCCAATGCTGTCGTCACCTGTGTCGATGAGCCAGAAGGCGCCCTTCAACGACAGCCACAACCGCACCATGGTGCTGGACCACTTGGCGCCCGCATCCACCTTGTCCCGCACCTCTTCCCGCAAGGCCCGCACGCTGTAGGCCCGGTAGCGCTCGTCGCCTACCGGCAGCAGCCTTCGGTCTTCTGCGTAGAACAGAAACAGCAGCCGGTACAGCAGGATCAGCGTGGCTTCGCGCACCTCGTCCAGATAGGCAGTGGCGTAACGCTGGCGTGTGGTGGAGCCATAGCCAACGTTTTCCTTCAGCGCTTGCAAGTCCCCGCGCGCCAGAGCCTGCGCCAATGTCGGATAGATGTCATCGAAGACACGCCGCCCCAGGTCCTGCGAGACCTTCTCTTCGTAGGCGCGCGCCTCATTGCGCGCATAGGCATGGAAGCTGCGGCTTTCGGTGTCCCAGGTCTGGGCAAGAAACGCCGCGCGGTTGAAGAGCAGAAAGAACAGGCGCAGACCGTGCGCGGGCTCAAGACCCTCCAGTTCAGCATGCACACCAGGCACCGCCAACAGTGCAGCCAGATCCAGCTCCAGAAACTCTTCAGCGCGGGAACGGGCGTCTTGCCAGTAAAGACGCCAGGTGCTGCCGTTGGTAAGCACGCCCCACTTCACGGCGCAGTCACTCATCACGTCGGCGCGGCTCAAGTAGCGCAGCATCTGCGAGCTCGGTGCGCCGGGGTCGGTGGGCTCGCTGCTGTCGCCGCGGTCCAAGGGCCGCAGCCAGCGCTTGGCTTCCAGGATCGCCAGGCCGTGGCGATAGCGGCGGTCGTCGCGCGTCTCTTTCATCGCCTTGGCGTGACCTTCGGCGTTGGCAAAGAGCAGGATGTCGGGCACGTCTTCGCGGCGTTTCTCCGACAGATTGACCTGCGGCAGATAGTCCTCGCCCCAGCCCAGTTGAACCAGCACACGCTCGATGACCTGCTTTTCAGTCTGCGCTTCGTTCAACGTGGACTGAGCGGTCAGCCGCCGTAGATGGCGTGCAATTCGGCAACGAAGGCTTGGAAGGCGTTCTCTTCCAAGGCCTCGTACGGCGGTGTCTGCCGGATGCCGTGTAGCAGGAAGTCCTGCGTGAAAAGCTGCCCCTGCATGCCGCGCCCTGTGTGTTCAAGCGCCGCAGTTTAAGGTGTGGTCAGCCTGCAGCTCGCACCTGTCCACCTGCGGTATCGGCAGCCGCGCAACGCCGTACTGCGTCCAAGTCACGTACCGCGGTGGTGACAAAGAAGCTGGCGAATCACCGGGTAACTCGTGGCTGCATCCTCACCATCTCACGCCTACCATCGCACCCCGACGCGGCCCAAGAAGGAACCTGCATGCACGAGTGGCTGCACCGAATCAATGCCTACTTTCCGGTGCGCTACACGGCGTGGCTGGCCTCTGTGGTGGGTGCCATGCTGTTTGCCTTCACCTACATCGCCTTTGGCGTGGGCGGTGGTGCGGCGCTGGTGTGCCTGTTTCTGGTGGGTCTGGGCTGGCGCGACACGCGCCAGCGGCGTCACTCGGTGCTGCGCAACTACCCTGTTATCGGGCACATCCGCTTCCTGCTGGAATTCATCCGGCCCGAGATCCGCCAGTACTTCATCGAAGGCGACGGTGAAGCCGCGCCCTTTTCGCGCCAGCAACGCAGCCTGGTCTATCAGCGCGCCAAGGGCGAAGGCGACAAGCGCCCTTTTGGCACCCAGCTGGACGTGCAGGCCGTGGGCTACGAATGGATCAACCATTCGATAGCGCCCACGCACATCGACGGCCAGGACTTCCGCATCACCATCGGCGACAGTGGCACATCGTGCACGCAGCCTTACAGCGCAAGCGTCTTCAACATCTCGGCGATGAGCTTCGGCGCGCTCAGCGCCAACGCCATCCTGGCACTGAACGGCGGCGCCAAACGCGGCAACTTCGCGCACGACACCGGTGAAGGATCGATCAGCCAGTATCACCGCGTGCATGGCGGCGACCTGGTCTGGGAAATCGGCTCGGGCTACTTTGGCTGCCGCAACGACGACGGCTCTTTCAGTGAAGAGCGCTTCGCCAGCAACGCGCTGGAGCCGCAGGTGAAGATGATCGAACTGAAGCTGAGCCAAGGCGCCAAACCCGGCCATGGCGGCATGCTGCCAGGACCCAAGGTGACGCCCGAAATCGCCAACGCGCGCGGGGTGCCGGTGGGCGTGGACTGCATCAGCCCGGCCAGCCACGGCGCCTTCAGGACGCCGGTGGAGATGCTGCATTTCATCGACCGCTTGCGCCGGCTTTCAGGCGGCAAGCCCACCGGCTTCAAGCTCTGCATTGGCCACCCTTGGGAGTGGTTTGCGATCTGCAAGGCGATGCTGGACACGGGCATCCTGCCGGACTTCATCGTCGTCGATGGCGCCGAGGGCGGCACTGGCGCCGCGCCGCTGGAATTCACAGACCACGTCGGCGCGCCGCTGCAGGAAGGGCTATTGCTGGTGCACAACACGCTGGTGGGGTTGAACCTGCGGTCGCGCATCCGCATCGGCGCCGCCGGCAAGGTGGTGAGCGCCTTCGACATCGCACGTTGCATGGCGCTGGGCGCCGACTGGTGCAACGCCGCGCGCGGCTTCATGTTTGCGTTGGGCTGCATCCAGGCCCAGGCTTGCCACACCGGCAGCTGCCCCACGGGCGTGACCACACAAGACCCGAAGCGCCAGCAGGCTTTGGTGGTGCCGACCAAGACCGAGCGCGTCTGGCGCTTTCACCAGAACACGCTGCATGCGCTGAAAGAACTGGTGCAGGCCGCCGGCCTTATGCACCCGAACCAGATCACGGCTTCGCACATCGTGCGCCGTGTGGCCGACCATGAAGTGAAGCTGCTGGCCAACCAGCTGTCTTTCGTCAAGCCCGGTGCGCTGCTGGCAGCGATGGATGGCCGCGGCGATTGGCCGCATGCGGTGTTCAAGCAGTATTGGCCGCTGGCGCAGGGCAACAGCTTCCAGGCGGTGGTGACCGCCTGAGTCGGGTCAGGCCACTGGCGGCGCTGAATCGATGAAGCTCTGGCGTGCCGAGAGCTTGTCGTGCAGCTTGTGCAGGTTGGGGTGCGCCGCGCGCCAGTCGATGTGTGCGAAGCGAAAGTCCAGATACCCCAGTGCACAACCCACGGCCACGTCGGCCAGCGTGAAGTGGTTGCCGCTGCACCAGGGCTTCTCACCGAGGCCCTGGCTCATGGAGATGAGCGACGCGGTGACGCGGCTCATCTGGCGGTCGATCCAGACTTGGGACCGCTGCGCCGCGGTGCGGCCGCCCCAAGTGGCTTCCAGGCGCGCCAGGATGCTGGCGTCCAGCAACCCATCCGCCAGTGCTTCCCAGGTGCGCACTTCGATTCGTTCGCGGCCGCTGGGGGGAATGAGCTTGCCCACGGGCGACAGCGTGTCGAGGTATTCGACGATGACACGCGAATCGAAGACCGCCTCGCCTCCTTCCATCACCAGGCACGGCACCTTGCCCAGCGGGTTGCTCTTGAGGATGTTGTCCTGGCCCCAGACGTCTTCCAGGTCGAGCTGGAAGTCGAGCTTTTTCTCGGCCATCACGACGCGCACTTTTCGCACGTAGGGGCTGGTGAGTGATCCGAGCAGTTTCATTGTTGTGCGAGCGTGTCGCTCTCTCTTCCCTGGGGGCAGCCCCATTCTAGCGATGGGGCCCGTTGCCGGACGAGGCCGGTTGTCGCGTGAAGTCCACGTGCGCCGGACGGCCAGGCAAACTCAATGCCGCCACCGCCGGCGCCATGCGCGACACGATGGTGCCGGCGCGCACCACCAGCAGGCGCTGCGCGCGCAGGCGGATGGCTTCTTGCGGCGACGCCGCCTGCAGCAGGCAAAAATCGGCGCGGCAGCCTGGCGCCAGGCCATAGCCGGGCAGTTCGAGAATGCGTGCACTGTTCACGGTCACGGCGTCGAAGCACTGGCGCTGGCCAGCCACCGAGGTCATCTGCGCGACGTGCAGGCCCATCGCTGCCACCTCCAGCATGCAGCCCGAGCCCAGGGCGTACCAGGGGTCCATCACGCAGTCGTGGCCAAAGCCGACGTTGACGCCGGCGGCCAGCAGTTCCGGCACGCGCGTCATGCCGCGGCGCTTGGGGTAGCTGTCGTGGCGGCCCTGCAGCGTGATATTGATGAGCGGGTTGGCAACCGCGTGCACGCCGGCTTCGGCGATCAGCGGCAGCAGCTTGCTGACGTAGTAGTTGTCCATCGAATGCATGGACGTGAGGTGCGAACCCGTCACCCGGCCTTGCAGGCCCAGGCGCTGGGTGTGGAAGGCCAGCGTTTCGATGTGGCGCGACAGCGGGTCGTCGCTCTCGTCGCAGTGCATGTCCACCGGCAGACCGCGCTCTGCGGCCAGTTCGCACAGCAGCTTCACGCTCTCAGTGCCTTCGGCGGCGGTGCGTTCAAAGTGCGGGATGCCGCCCACCACGTCCACACCCAGGTCCAGCGCGCGCTTCAGGTTGGCCAGCGCGCCGGGGGCGCGAAGCACACCGTCCTGCGGGAATGCGACCAGTTGCAGGTCAAGGTAAGGCGCGACGCGGCGCTTCACGTCCAGCAGTGCGCGCACGGCCAGCAGGCGTTCGTCGCAGACGTCCACGTGCGACCGAATCGCCAACAGGCCGCGCGCCACCGCCCAGTCGCAGTACTGCAGCGCGCGCTCGGCAATCGCTTCTTCGGTCAGCATCGGCTTGAGTTCGCCCCACAGAGTGATGCCCTCCAGCAGCGTGCCGCTGGCGTTGACACGCGGCAGGCCGTGGCTGAGCGTGGCGTCGAGGTGGAAGTGGGCATCGACAAAGGGCGGGCTGAGCATGGCCCCAGCCGCATCGATCAATTGCGCCCCGGGCGGCGTGGGCAGCGCCGGCGCCAGCGCCGCAATGCGGCCGTCCTGGGCCAGCAGGTCGATGCCGGTGCGGCCGTCGGGCAGGGTGGCGTTGCGGATCAGCAAGTCGGCTGGCATGGGTGTGCTCGGCGGCAGTGGAAAGGACGTCTCTGGCCACAGCATAAGTCGCGCCCCACATCGGGTTCACCTGGACTCTTTTGCCGCGCTCCAGGCCAGAGGTTGCAATCGTCACAAAACGACCCCAATCGTGCTGCAGTCTTCCGCTTGTCATGGGCCTTCAACGGGTGCACACTGGTTTGAACGTTGTTGCCTTTGGCGTCCGCCACCCCTCCCCCTCCCCCTTCCAATCGCTTCCCCCCCGTGGCTGGCAGATGGACTGCCAGCCTTACTTTCCACCTCGCAAAGGAGGTTCTGATGAACTTGACGATCAGCGGCCATCATCTCGATGTCACCCCGGCTCTCAGAGAGTACGTGCTCACCAAGCTGGAACGTGTGACCCGGCATTTCGACCAGGTGGTGGATGTGACAGTGTTGCTGACCGTGGAGAAGCTAAAGGAAAAGGAGCGAAGGCAAAAGGCCGAAGTGACGCTGCACGTGAAGGGGCGCGACATCTTTTGTGAGCAGTCAAACGAAGACCTCTACGCCGCGATCGACCAGCTGATGGACAAGCTGGACCGCCAGGTGGTGCGCCACAAAGATCGGCTGCAGAACCACCACCACGAATCGCCCAAGCGGCTGGCCGTTACCGTGCCCTGATTGGACCTGACTCGGCCTGATTCGATTCCCCAGCCCGGAAACGGCCCCCTTGGCGGGGCCGTTTGTTTGGGCATCAGGTAGCCGGGTGCTTGACCAAGGCACGCTGTTGCTGCACCGCCGCAAGAAAGCACACAAGCCCCTGTTCCGGGGCACTGGCAGCGTGCTGCGCCAGGCACGCGGTTGCTATCATGACCGCCTGATGTAAATGCTTCATTCGCCGGGTTTCAATATGTGCCCGCGCGAAGAGGAATGGTCCGATGAACCGACTCGCCGCCATCCTGCCCACCAGCAACGTGCTGGTGAGCGTGGACGCCACCAGCAAGAAACGTGTCTTTGAGCAGGCTGGGCTGCTGTTTGAAAACCAGCACGCCATTGCCCGCGGCATCGTCACCGACAACCTGTTTGCGCGTGAACGCCTGGGCTCCACGGGCCTTGGCCACGCGGTGGCCATCCCGCACGGCCGCATCAAGGGCCTGAAGAATCCGCTGGCCGCCGTGGTGCGCGTGCTGCAGCCCATTCCCTTTGATGCGCCTGACGATGAACCGGTGGCGCTGCTGATCTTTCTGCTGGTGCCCGAGGCAGCCACCCAACGCCACCTGGAAATCCTGTCCGAGATTGCAGAAATGCTGTCCGACCGCGAACTGCGTGAGCGCCTGAAGACCGAGCCCGATGCAGCGGCGGTGCACAAGTTGATTGCCGACTGGGAACCCTTGAAGTCCATAGCGTGAGTAGCGTGAGCGGGCCCCCACGCTCACTGCGTTCGCTGCCCCCCGAGGGGGCTCTTGCAGCGGCCCGGCGGAGCCGGATCCGCGCAAGGCCTGGGTCGGAAAACGCGAGGCACGCGGGGTGAAGCCCACGTCGATTAGCGCCGAAGCGCTTTTCGAGGCGCATCGCGAAGCGCTGCACTGGGAATGGATCGCCGGCCACGCTCACCCCGAACGCCGCTTCGACGACGCTGCCGTGCGCGACGCACGTTCGGCGGCCGACCTCGTGGGCTACCTCAACTACATCCACCCCTACCGCGTGCAGATCGTCGGCCGGCGCGAGGTGGCTTACCTGACGGAAGCGTCGTCCGACGACCTGGAACGGCGCATCTCGCGCATCGTCACGCTGGAGCCGCCGGTGCTGATCGTCGCCGACGGCCAGGCCGCGCCAGAGCGCCTGGTGGCCATGTGCGACCGTGCCGAGATCCCGCTCTTCATCACCGACGAATCCGCAGGCCACGTCATCGACCTGGTGCGTGGCTACCTGGGACAGCACTTTGCCGACCGCACCACACGCCACGGCGTGTTCATGGACATCCTGGGCCTGGGTGTCTTGCTGACCGGCGAATCGGGCCTGGGCAAGAGCGAACTGGGGCTCGAACTGGTGTCCCGTGGCCACGGCCTGGTGGCCGACGACGCGGTGGACATCTTCCGCACAACGCAGACCGCGCTGGAAGGCCGCTGCCCCGAACTGCTGCAGAACCTGCTGGAAGTGCGCGGCATTGGCCTTCTGGACATCAAGGCGATCTTTGGCGAGACCGCGGTGCGCCGCAAGATGCGGCTGAAGCTCATCGTGCACCTGGTGCGCAAAGAGACGATGGAGCGCGAATTCGAACGCCTGCCCTATGAGCCGCTGTTTGAGGAGATCCTGAGCCTGCCGGTGCGCAAGGTGGTGATCGCGGTGGACGCCGGGCGCAACCTGGCGGTGCTTGTGGAAGCGGCGGTGCGCAACACGGTGCTGCAGCTGCGCGGCATCGACACTTACCAGGAATTCATCAAGCGGCATGCAGCCGCGATGGAACAAGGCGAACCGACATGAGCTTTGCCGCCGACCGCCGGCATGCGCTGCGGTCTCTGGGCCTGGGCGCAACTGGTCCGTGGTGGCTGGGTTCGGCGTGGGGACAGGAGCGCCCGTCCTCCCGTGTCGCATTGGTCATTGGCAATGCGGCCTACCCGGGCACCGGCGCGCTGCTCAACCCCGGCCGGGATGCCGAGGGCGTTGCGGGCATGCTGAGTCAACTCGGCTTCACCGTCGTGCACGTCAAAGACGGCAACCGGAGCCAGATGACCGAAGCCATCCATCGCGCCGGTGCGCTGCTGAATGGCCAGCGTGGTGTAGGCGTGCTGTACTACGCCGGCCATGGCCTGCAGATGGGCGCGCGCAATTTCATGCTGCCTGTGGATGCCCAGATTGAATCTGAGGCTGACGTGGCGCGCGAGTGCGTGGACGTGAGCGCGGTCGTGGACGCATTCAGGAAGGCGGGCAACCGAATCAACATCGTCGTGCTCGATGCCTGCCGCGACAACCCGTTTGCCACGGTTTCCAGCGGCAAGGGACTTGCCCCTGTGGACGCACCACCCAACACTTTTTTGGCCTACGCGACAGCACCCGGCCATGTGGCGGAAGACGGTTCCGCAGCCGACGGCAACGGCCTGTACACGGGCTTTCTTCTCAAGGAGCTCAAGCGGCCAAGCGCCCGCATCGAAGATGTGTTCAAGCGCGTGCGTCTTGGCGTCAGGCAAGCCTCCGCAGGCCGACAGGTGCCTTGGGAATCAACCAGTCTGGAAGAGGACTTCTGGTTCGACGGCAAGGCCCACTCAGCGAACTCAATCGCCAACGAAGGCCTCCTGAAGGCCGAGGAGGCCACATGGGAACGGATACGCGACAGTGCGCAGCCGCAGGACTTGTACGCGTTCCTTCTGGTGTTCCCGAACGGGCGCTACGCAGAGCAGGCCAACTTCCTGCTGAACCAGAAGGCAGCCCCGCAGGTGCTGGCCACCATCGCCCCCACGCAGCCTTCAGGGGCTTCACGGCCTGTCGGCCTTGAAACGGCTTCAGCGCCTTTGGAAATCGCCTACGTGGGCGCGCATCTTGTGCCCGGTGACCGGTATGAGTGGGTCTGGCGAGACGGCTATACCGGCGTCGTCAGGAGGAGCGGCATGACCGAGGTGGCTGATGTCAACGGCCTGGAGGTGAGGTTCCAGGGCGACCCACCAGAGGCTGGCCGCGACGCCATGGGAGCACGCCGCGGCGACTACGGGGCAAGCTACGACCGCGCCATCATCGACCTGCCTGCAGAGTACGCCATCGGCAAGCGCTGGAGCGGTGCCTACAAATACCGCAGCGGGGAATGGTCGGGAAGTAGCACCTACAGCGCCCGTGTCACGGGTCGTGAAGTGCTCGCTATCGGCACGCGGCGCTACAACGCTTGGGACATCGACAGCATCGACAAGTTCGTCAACCTTGGCGGGATGGGAGGCCAGAGTCTCTCCAGCCGCATTTGGGCCATTCCAGAGTTTGGCGTTCCCTTGCGGCAAACGATCTCAAGTGGCGATCGTTCGGGCATGGGGAACACCAAGAAGCTCCTGGAGCTTGTGTCGTTGAATATCTCCCGCTGATAGCCCAAGGCTGGCCCCCATTGGCGGCTTGTTCACCTCCGGCGGTGCGGACAGTCGGTCTTGGTGCAGCGGGCGTACAGCGCCAGCGAATGTTCCTGCAGCTCGAAACCGCGCGACACCGTCACTTCGCGCTGGCGCTGTTCGATCTGGGCGTCGAAGAACTCTTCCACGCGGCCGCAGTCCAGGCACACCAGATGGTCGTGGTGCTGGCCTTCGTTGAGCTCGAACACGGCCTTGCCGCTCTCGAAGTTGCTGCGCGACAGCAGCCCGGCCTGTTCAAACTGCATCAGCACCCGGTACACCGTGGCCAGCCCGATGTCGGCGCCTTCCAGCAGCAGCGCCTTGTACACATCCTCGGCGGTCATGTGGCGGCGTGTCGCGTGCTGAAAGATCTCCAGGATCTTGATGCGTGGCAGGGTGGCCTTCAGGCCGCTGCTCTTCAGTTCATCGGCGTGCTTCAATCGCCTCTCCTGGACGGGGTTGCGTGGCATCGGCCCCGATTGGCCTGCCCCGCTAGAATTGCGCGATCATAGTCACCCGACTTCGCGTTGGGTCGCTCTGGCATCCTGGCGCTGCCCAGCCCCGGCCTCCCATGCCCGACCCAACCGCTGCACTCCACCGATGCGCCGACTCCTGCTTATCCCCTGCGTCCTTGTGGCTGGCCTGATGCTCACGGGCTGCGAATCGCTGCAGCGCACCGACAGCTTCCTCGGCTTCATCACACCCTACCGCATCGACATCGTGCAGGGCAATGCCATCACCAAGGAGCAGGCCGCGCTGATCAAGCCGGGCCTGACACGCCTGCAGGTGCGCGACGTGCTGGGCACGCCGCTGGTGGCCGACCCCTTTCACGCCAACCGCTGGGATTACATCTTCACGCTGCGCCGGCCCAACACCGACGTGCAGCGCCGCAGCGTGGTGGTGACCTTCGAAGGCGATGTGGTCAAGACGATGGAAGCGCCCGACCTGCCGTCGGAACGCGAGTTTGTAGCTTCCATCAGCCGCTTCAAGGACCCGCGCGCGCCCAAGCTGGAACTGAGCGAAGAAGAACGCAAGGCGCTGCCGATGCCGGTGCGCCGCGAAGTGCCGCCGCCTGAGCCCATGGGCCCCGTGCGCGAGTACCCGCCGCTTGAGCAGGGCTGAAGCCCGTCACGACGCCATGCCGACCGCGATGCAAAACGCGATGCTGAACATCGCCGTCGCCGGTACGTCCGGCCGCATGGGCAGCATGCTGGTGGAAGCCGTGATGGCCGACCCATTGCTGCGCCTGTCGGGCGCCCTCGATGTGGCCGGCAGCCCCGCGCTGGGCGCCGACGCGGCAGCCGCTTGCGGCAAAACCAGCGGCGTGGCCATCACCGCCGATTTGCGCGGCGGCCTCGCCGGCGCCGACGTGCTGATCGACTTCACGCGCCCCGAAGGCACGCTCGCCCACCTGGCCGTGTGCCGTGAACTCGGCGTGCGCGCCGTCATCGGCACCACCGGTTTCACGCCGCAACAGAAGGCCGAAGTGGCGGCGCATGCGCAGCACATCGCCGTCGTGCTGGCGCCCAACATGAGCGTGGGTGTGAATGTCATGCTCAAGTTGCTGCAAGCGGCCGCACGCTCGCTGGACGACAGCTACGACATCGAAGTGATCGAAGCCCACCACCGCCACAAGGTGGACGCGCCCAGCGGCACCGCGCTGGCGATGGGCGAAGCCGTGGCCCGCGGCCGCGGCGTCGATCTGGCCGCACAAGGCGTGTACACGCGCCACGGCCACACGGGAGAGCGCCCACGCGGCAGCATCGGCTTTGCCACCGTTCGCGGCGGCGACATCGTGGGCGAACACACCGTGATGTTCGCCGGCACCGGCGAGCGCATCGAGATCAGCCACAAGAGCAGCAGCCGCGCCAACTACGCCGATGGCAGCCTGCGCGCCGCGCATTTCGTGGCCCGCCTTGGGCCCGGTTTGTACGGCATGGCCGACGTGCTTGGCCTCTAGGCCAGCCAGATCCTGAGCCAAGGTGCAAGGCCTGCAACTGTTCTGGACCAGCACCGACGGCGTCGGCCGTGCGGTGGCGCTCCTGTTGCTGGCGATGTCGGTGTCGGCCTGGGTGCTGATCCTGTGGAAAGGTTGGGTGCTGCGCAGGGCGGCAGCCGACATCGCACGCGCAGTCCCAGCATTCTGGGACGCCGCCACCCTGGAAGACGGCCGCCAGCGCCTGGCCGCGCTGGACCGCGAGAAGGTGCTGCTGCCGCTGCTGGCTGCCGCCGTCGCACAACCCACCGCGCTAACGCTTGAAGCGAGCGGCCGCGCGGAATCGCAACTGACGCGCCGCCTGCGCGACGCGCTGCACCGCGGCCTGGCGCACCTGCAGTTTGGCCAGGTGGTGCTGGCATCGGTTGGCAGCACCGCCCCTTTTGTGGGCCTCTTCGGCACCGTCTGGGGCATCTACCACGCGCTCGGAGGCATGGCCGCTGCGGGCAGCATCAGCATCGACAAGGTCAGCGGGCCGATCGGCGAGGCGCTGATCATGACCGCCGCCGGCATCGCCGTGGCCGTGCCTGCGGTGCTGGCCTTCAATGTCTTCGGCAAGTGGGTGTCCGCCTGTGAAGCCGAACTCGAAGGCTTCGCGCACGATCTCCGCGAAATCATGCAGCCCCCAGGCTCGCTGCGTTCGCCGCCCCCCGAGGGGGCTCGCTCCGGCCCGGGAAACCCGGATCCGAAGCGGGTTCTGGACCGCTGACCATGGCCTTCGGTCGCCTTGAACGCAACCCCGGCTCGCAGCCAATGAGCGAGATCAACATGACGCCGCTGATCGACGTCATGCTCGTGTTGCTGGTGATCTTCATCATCACCGCACCGCTCATGACCAGCAGCCTGAAGCTCGACTTGCCGAAGGCAGATTCCGCCGGCAGCAGCGACGCGCCGGCTTTCGTCGCGCTGGCCATCGACAGCGAAGGCAAGCTCTTCCTGGGCGACCAGCCGCTGGACCCGGCGGGTGCACGCGCACTCATCGCCGCCCGCGTGCGCGACGCCGCCCGCCGCGACCCCGCCACCGAGGTGCAACTGCGCGCCGACAGCCGCGTGCCCTACGGCCGCGTGGCCGAACTCATCGGCTGGGTGCAGGAAGCCGGGCTGTCGCGCATAGGCCTTGTGACTGAAGCGCCAAACCCTGCCCAAAGCCCGGCTCCCGCGCGTTAGCGCTCCCTACAATCGGCCGATGAACGAGAAATACGCTCCCGCCGAAGTCGAAGCCGCCGCCCAGGCGCACTGGGAAGACACCCAGGCTTACCGCGTCAGCGAAGACAGCACGCGCCCGAAGTTCTACGCCTGCAGCATGCTGCCCTACCCCAGCGGCAAGCTGCACATGGGCCATGTGCGCAACTACACCATCGGCGACATGATGGGCCGCTACCTGCGCATGAAGGGCATGAACGTGCTCATGCCGATGGGCTGGGACGCTTTCGGCCTGCCGGCAGAAAACGCGGCCATGGACAATAACGTGCCGCCGGCGCAGTGGACGCGCGCCAACATCGCCGACATGAAGGCGCAGATGAAGCCGCTGTCGCTGGCCTTCGACTGGAGCCGTGAACTCGCCACCTGCGACCCCAGCTACTACAAGTGGAACCAGTGGTTCTTCCTCAAGATGCTGGAAAAAGGCATCGCCTACAAGAAGACGCAGATCGTCAACTGGGACCCCGTCGACCAGACCGTGCTGGCGAACGAACAGGTGGTGGACGGCCGCGGCTGGCGCAGCAATGCCATCGTCGAAAAGCGCGAGATCCCCGGCTACTACCTGGCCATCACCCACTACGCCGATGAATTGCTGGCGGGCGTCAACGACACCACGCACGCGCACTACCTGGAAGGCTGGCCCGAACGTGTGCGCCTGATGCAGGAACACTGGATCGGCAAGAGCGAAGGCGTGCGCTTTGCCTTCACCCATGACATCAAGGGCGACGACGGCGCGTTGATCCAGGACGGGCGGTTGCACGTCTTCACGACGCGCATCGACACCCTGATGGGAGTGACCTTTTGCGCCGTCGCCCCCGAACACCCACTGGCCGCACACGCGGCCAAGAGCGACCCAAAGCTGGCCGCGTTCATCGAAGAGTGCAAAAAGGGTGGCACGACCGAAGCTGAACTCGCGTTGCGTGAAAAGGCAGGCCTGCCGCTGGGCATGAACGTCAAGCATCCGATCACCGGCGACAGCGTGCCGGTGTGGGTCGGCAACTATGTGCTCATGACCTATGGCGACGGCGCCGTGATGGGCGTGCCGGCACACGACGAACGCGACTTTGCCTTCGCCAAGAAGTACGGCATCGACATCCTGCAGGTCGTGCACATCGACGGTGAACACTTCAGCTACAACCACTGGCAGGACTGGTACGCCGACAAACAACGCGGCATCACCATCAACAGCGGCAACTTCAGCGGCCTGCACCACCAGGTGGCGGTCGGTGCCATTGCCCAGGCGCTGCAAGCGCTGAAGCTGGGCGAGAAGAAAACCACCTGGCGCCTGCGCGACTGGGGCATCAGCCGCCAGCGCTACTGGGGCACGCCGATTCCGATCATCCATTGCGACAGCGGTTGCGGGTCGGTGCCGGTGCCGGAAAGAGACCTGCCGGTGCTGCTGCCCGAAAACCTGGTGCCGGACGGCAGCGGCAACCCCCTGAACAAGTGCGCGTCGTTCCTCAACGTGGCCTGCCCGCAATGTGGCAAGCCCGCGCGGCGCGAGACCGACACCATGGACACCTTCGTTGACAGTGCCTGGTACTACATGCGCTACACCTGCCCCGGCAGCGATGACGCCATGGTGGACAAGCGCAACGACTACTGGATGCCGATGGACCAGTACATCGGCGGTATCGAACACGCCGTGCTGCATTTGCTTTACGCAAGATTTTGGACCAAGGCGATGCGCGACCTGGGCCTGGTCAGCTTCAGCGAACCCTTCACCAACCTCTTCACGCAGGGCATGCTGCTGAACGAGAGTTTCTATCGCGAAGAGGCAAGCGGAAAAACCCGTTGGTTCTACCCGAGTGAAGTCGAGGTGCGCTACGACGACAAAGGCCACCCCACCGGCGCCACATCGCGCGCCGACGGGCTGCCAGTGATGTTGGGTGGCATCGAAAAGATGTCCAAGAGCAAGAACAACGTCGTCGAGCCCAAGGACATCATCGCCAAATTCGGCGCTGACACGGCACGCGTGTTCACGATGTTTGCCGGCCCGCCCGACCAGAGCGCGGCCTGGTCTGATTCCGGCGCAGAAGGCTCCTTCCGCTTCCTGCGCCGGCTGTGGGCGGCGGGGGTGCGGGTGCAGCCGGTTCTGCAACTCTTGCAACCCTTGCCGAAGACTGCCGCCACCTCGTTCGAAGGTTTGACACCCGCCGCCGCCACGCTGCGGCGCGACGTGCACCTGCTGTTGCGCCAGGTCAGCCACGACTACGACCGGCTGCAATACAACACCGTGGTGTCGGGCGCGATGAAGATGCTCAACGCCATCGACGACGCCAAGCTGGCCGGCGGCGACGCTGCAGCACTGCAGGAAGCCTTTGGCATCCTGCTGCGCACGCTGTACCCGGCCGCGCCCCACATCACGCACGCGCTGTGGCGGGACCTGGGCTTTGCCGAACAGCACGGCGAGATCATCCAGGCGCCGTGGCCGGCGGTGGACGAAAACGCGCTGCTGCAGGACGAGATCGAACTCGTGCTGCAGGTCGGCGGCAAGCTGCGCGGTGCCATCCGCGTCAGTGCCACGGCCGAACGCGCGGCCATCGAAGCGGCGGCGCTTGCGTCACCAGAATTTGCGCGCTTCAGCGAAGGCAAGCCGGCGAAGAAGGTGGTGGTGGTGCCGGGTCGGCTGGTCAATGTGGTCGTCTGATCGGCGCCTTGTGCTGCTGGCGCTGGCCGGCAGCCTCAGCGGTTGCGGCTTCGACCTGCGCCAACCGGCCCGCGTGTCCTTCAGCAGCATCGCGCTTGTCGGCTTCGCGCGCCGTTCGCCACTGGCCGATGAACTCAAGCGCCAGCTGCAGAAGCAGATTCCCGTGCTCGACGCGCCCGACAAGGCCGAAGTCGTTTTGCAGGCACTGGACGACGTGCGTGAAAAGAGCGTGGTCGCGTCCACCGCCGCGGCCCAGGTGCGGGAACTGCAGCTGCGGCTGAAGTTCAACTTCCGCGCCCGCACGCCGGGCGGGCGTGAACTGATTCCGCGCGCCGAACTGCTGATGCAGCGCGACATGAGCTACAGCGAAACCGCGGCGCTGGCCAAGGAACAGGAAGAGAACGAACTCTTTCGCGAGATGCAGTCCGACATCGTCGTGCAAGTGTTGCGCCGCCTGGCCGCCGTGACGGTGTAAGGGCATGCAGCTGCGCCCTGAACAGTTGGACGCCGCACTGGCCCGCGGCCTGCGGCCGCTGTACACGATCCACGGCGACGAACCGCTGCTGGCGCAAGAAGCCGCCGACGCCATCCGCGCCGCAGCGCGTGCCGCCGGCTACAGCGAACGCCAGGTTTTCACCGTCAGCGGCGCGCATTTCGACTGGAGCGCGGTGCTGGGCGCGGCGCAGGCCATGAGCCTCTTCGCCGAACGCCAGTTGATCGAGATCCGCATCCCCGGTGGCAAGCCCGGCAAGGACGGCTCCGACGCCTTGCAGCGTTATTGCGAACGCCTGCCCGACGACGTGCTGACGCTCGTCACGCTGCCCAAGCTGGACTACCAACAGGCCAAGGCCGCGTGGTTCAACGCACTGGGCGCTGCGGGTGTCACGCTGCAGGTGGAAACGCTGGCCCGCCACGCGCTGCCGGCCTGGCTGGCGCAACGCCTGGCGCGCCAGAACCAGCGTGTGCGCGACGGCGAAGAGGGCCAGCGCACGCTCGCGTTTTTTGCCGACCGCATCGAAGGCAACCTGCTGGCTGCACACCAGGAGCTGCAGAAACTGGCGCTGCTGCATGAAGCCGGCGAACTGAGTTTCGAGCAGGTGGAGTCCGCCGTGCTCAACGTCGCCCGCTATGACGTGGCCAAGCTCAGCGATGCCATCTGGGCCGGGCAGACCACGCGCGCACTGCGCGTGCTGGACGGCCTGCAGGCCGAAGGTGAAGCCGCCGTGCGCGTGCACTGGACGCTGGCCGAGGACATCCGCGCCGTGGCCCGCGCGCACGTCGCGCTGCAGTCGGGCAAGCCGCTGCCGATGGCGATCAAGAGCGCGGGTGTGTGGGGCCAGAAAGAGAAGCTCATCGAACGTGTGCTGCCGCTATTTGCCGACCACCAGGTGGCCTTCCTGCTGGACGCGGCGAGCATCTGTGACGGCATCGCCAAGGGCCTGAAACACCCCGACTGGCCGCACGAGCCCTGGGCGGCGCTGCGGCGCTGGATGCTGGCGATGCTGGAAGTCAGCGCGGCAAAGGGCCGCAACGCGCCGCGGCTGGCGCTGCGGGCTTAACTTTCTGGGTCAGTAGCCTAGGCTGCGCGCCGCGAGATTCTGGATGGGCCCACCATCGCGGCAGGCACGCAGGTTGGCCACTGCGACAGCGGCAGCACTGCGGGCGTCGGTGCCCGCAGCCGCGTGGGGCAACAAAGTGACGTGCGGATGCAGCCAGTAGGGGTGCTCCACCGGCAGCGGCTCGATGTGGAACACATCCAGCACCGCGTGCCGCAGGTGGCCGCTGTCCAGCGCCGCCAGCAGGTCGGCATCGACCACGTGCGCACCGCGTGCCAGGTTCACCACGCTGGCATCCGGTGGCAGTGAAGCGAAAAATTCCGCGTCGAGCAGGCCGCGCGTGTCGTCCGTCAGCGGCAACAGGTTGACCACGATGTCGGCCTGCGCCAGCAGTGGCGGCAACGTGCTGCCGTCGCGCCGCCAGGTGCTGAGCGAGTAGCCTTGCTGTGCGATGCGCTCGGTGGCGGCACCCCCCATCTGGCCCTGGCCCAGCACGAGCACACGCAGTTCGTCAGCGCGACGCTGGGCGTGCACCCGCCACTCGCGCCGGCGCTGACGTTGCGCATAGGCGAAAAAGCCGCGGTGCAGCGACAGCACGGCCCACAGCGCCGTCTCTGCCATCGCGGCACTCATGGCCGGGTCCACCATGCGCGCGATGGGCACGCCGACGGGCAGCGTGGTGTCGGCCAGCAAGCGGTCCACACCCGCCCACAGGCTCTGGATCAAGCGCAGCGCGGGCAAGGCTTGGAGACTGCCGGGTGCGGGGTTGGCGACCACGGCGGCCTGCACACGGGCGGGCTCGGCACGGGCAGCGGCCAGGTCGAGCCAGCGCGCTTCGGGCATGGCGGCAGACAACGCAGCCTGCCACTCACTTCGTTCGTCGGCGCTCAAGTCGCCGCAGAGCAGCACGTTCACGAAGTAACTTCCTGCAGCAGGCGCTGCAACGCGGCGGCCACCGTGGCACCGCGCACGGCGTCGCGGTCGCCGGTCAGTTGCAGGCATTCGGCACGCACCTGCAACGCCGTGCCCCAGGCCAGCCAGACGGTGCCCACGGGCTTGCCGGGCACCGCGCCGCCAGGGCCAGCGATGCCGGTGACGGCGACGGCCAATCTGGCGCGCGAATGTCGCAGCGCGCCTTGCACCATGGCCCGTGCCACCGCTTCACTGACCGCGCCGTCGCGGGCAATGAGCGCGGCGTCCACGCCCAGCATCTGCGTTTTAGCGTCGTTGCTGTAGGTGACGAAGCCGCGCTCGAACCAGTCGCTGGAGCCCGCCAGCGCAGTGCAGGCGGCGGCGATCAGGCCGCCGGTGCAGCTTTCGGCCGCCGCCAGCAGCCAGCCGCGCTGGCGCAGCGCGTCGGCCAGCTTCGACACTTCGGGTTCGAAGATCAGGATGTCCATAGCCGCAGTCCCAAGGCCATCACCAGCAGCGTGCACAGTGCCGCCACCAGGTCGTCAAACAGAATTCCGAAACCTTGGCGCCAGCCGATGGGCTGCCCCGGCTTCAGCTTGAAATGCCGGTCGGCCCAACCCACGGGTCCGGGCTTGGCGGCGTCGAAGCAGCGAAAGAGGCCGAAGGCCAGCGCCTGCGTCCACCACGGCGCGGGCATCAGCAGCCAGAGCACGATCCAGAAGGCCAGGACTTCGTCCCAGACGATGGCGCCGGGGTCGGCCGTGCCCATGTGCTGCGCCGTGCGTGTGCAGGCCCACTGGCCGACGACCAGACCGGCTGCGATGAGCCAGCCCCACTCCCAGGGCCCGAGCCAGCGGCTGAGCACCAGGAACGCAGCCCAAGCCCACAGCGTGCCGACGGTGCCAGGTGCTTTGGGCGACAGGCCGCTGCCAAACCCCAGCGCCACCCAGCGTGCAGGGTGGCGCCGCATGAAGGCGAAGCTGGCGCGGATCGGAGGACCAATGACGGCCATCAGGCGAAGTGGTCGAAGCCGCGCATCGCCACGTCAAGCGTGCGGCCTGCGCGGTCGACGATCAAGAGGCCTGCACCCGCAGTGATCACGCCGCAGCGCGTCACCGCGACACCGGCTTGCCGACCGGCGGCCAGCACGTCGGCACGGCGTGCAGGCGGTGCGGTGAAGAGCAGTTCGTAGTCGTCGCCACCCGCCAGCAGGCATTCGTGCTGCAGCGCCAGCGGTTGCGCAGCCAGGCTGGCACTGCGCGGCAGGGCATCCACCTCGACACGCGCGGCCACGCCAGAGCGCTGCAGCACGTGGTTGAGGTCGCCGACCAGGCCGTCGCTCAGGTCGATGGCGCTGCTGGCGACGCCGCGCAGCGCCAGCCCCAAGGCGACGCGCGGCTGCGGCATTTCCATCGCCAGCCGCACATGCTCAAAGGTGTCGCCATCCACGCTGACGCGGCCACGAAAGACTTCCAGCGCCAGCCGCGCGTCACCCAGCGTGCCGCTGACCCACAGCTCATCGCCCGCCTGCGCGCCACTGCGCAGCAGCGCCTGGCCCTGCGGCACCTGGCCGAAGACGGTGATGCACAGGTTCAGCGGCCCGGCTGTGGTGTCGCCGCCGACCAGATCGATGCCGTGCGCGTCGGCCAGCGCAAAGAGGCCTTGGGCCAGGCCGGCGACAAAGCGGTCGTCGCCGCGCGGCAGCGCCAATGCCAGCGTGAAGGCCAGCGGCTCGGCGCCGCAGGCCGCGAGGTCGCTCAGGTTGACGGCCAGCGCCTTGTGGCCCAGGCGCTCCGGCGCCACGGTGGACAGGAAGTGGCGGCCTTCCACCAGCATGTCGCAGGACACCGCCAGCTGCATGCCGGGTTGCACGCGCAGCAGTGCGCAGTCGTCGCCCACACCCAGCGCCACGGCGCTGGTTGCCGTGCGGCCGGGCCGCGTGAAGTGGCGCCGGATCAGATCGAATTCACCCACCGGCGCGGGCGGCGCCTGGGTCGGCATCAACGCCGCTCCACGCTGGCCAACAGATTCGCCAGTTCAACGGCGCTCTTGACGTCCATCTTGTCGAAGACGCGCGCGCGGTGCACTTCCACCGTGCGCACGCTGATGCTGAGCTCGTCGGCAATCAGCTTGTTCGGCCGTCCGTCCACCACCAATTGCATGACCTCGCGTTCGCGGTCGGTCAGGTCGGCCAGTGCACGCCGCAAGGTCTCTTGTGTCTTGCGCTCCACCAAGGCGTGGGCGCTGCGCTGCAGGGCAAGTTCCACGCGGTCCACGAGTGCGTTGTTGGAGAAGGGTTTCTCGACGAAGTCGAAGGCGCCTTGTTTGACGGCGGCCACCGCCATCGGCACATCGCCATGCCCAGTGAGAAAGATGACGGGCAGCAGGTCCAGCAGGCCGCGTTCGACCAGTCGCTCGAACAGCACGGGGCCGCTGGTGCCCGGCATGCGCACGTCCAGCAGCAGACAGGCTGGCGCGGCCGGCCAGGGGGCGCGGCCGGGGGCTGTGTGTTCGGCGAGCCAGGCCTCGAAGGCGTCGGCGCTGGCGAAGCCTTCGGACAGCAGCCGGCGTGAGCGCAGCAACCAGGCCAGCGCGTCGCGCACCACCTCTTCGTCGTCCACGAGATAGACAACCGGTAAACCAAGCGCAGGGTCCAGGGCCACGGGCAACCGTCCGTCTCTTCAGTCCGCAGGAGCCGAAGTTTCGCCGCTTTCTGCAGCCTTGGGCGCGGGCAGCGTGAAGCGCATCTCGGTGCCTCGTTTGCCGGGCCCGGGGCCGAAGTCGAGTGCGCCGCCATGCTGTTCGATCACCGTGCGGCACAGGCTCAGGCCCAAGCCCATGCCTTCGGCGCGGGTGCTGAAGAAGGGCGTGAAGAGCCGTGCTGCCACATCGGGCGGTATGCCCGGGCCGGCGTCCGCGACGGTGAAAGTGACCCAGCGCGGGTGTGTCTGGCGTGCACGCAGCGTGAGCACGCGGTCGGCCAGCGGGGTGGCGTCTTCCATGGCCTGCAGGCCGTTGCGGCTCAGGTTCAGCAGCACCTGTTCAACCATGGTGCGGTCGCAGCGCACCCGGGCGGGTGAATGGGCAGACGCCGGCAGGAGGTCGATCTCGATCCGCGCGCCGCTCTTGCGCGCCTGCAGGCGCACCAGCGGCAGCACGCCTTCAAACAGCTGTTCGGCGCTGACGGTCTCGTGCTGCTGCTCACGCCGGCGCACGAAGGCGTGAACGCTCTTGATGACGCGGCCGGCCCGGTCGGCCTGCTCGGCAATGCGGTCCAGGGCCTGGCGCAGCATGGCCATAAGTTCGGAGCCCTCGAGGGGCTGCGGGTCGTCGATGAGGTTCAGCGAACCCGTGGCGTAGCTCGCGATCGCTGCCAGCGGCTGGTTCAGTTCGTGGCTCAGCAGGGACGCCATCTCGCCCACCGTGGCCAGGCGGGCGCTGGCCTGCAGGCGGTCTTGCTGCTGGCGCGAAATTTCCTCGACGCGGCGCTGCGCGCTCAGGTCCAGCACCGCGCTCATCCAGCCGGTGTGGCGGCCCACGCCGTCCACCAGCGGGGCTTCATAGACCCGGGCTGGGAAGCGTTCGCCGTTCTTGCGCATGAAGACGGTCTCGTAGCCTTCCCGGGATTCGGCCAGATTGCGGCCGTGGCCACCCAGGCGCAACTGCTGGCGGCGCTGGTATTCAGTGGCAAATTCGGGCGGCCAGTAAGGCGGCGCATCGGTGAGAGGCGCGGCTGGGTCGGCCACGGCAGAGCGCAGTTCATCCTGCGTGAAGCCGACCATGGCACAAAAGGCGGGGTTGGCGTAGGTCACCGCACCGGCCAGGTCGCGCGCCCGCAGGCCCGTAGGCAGCGAGTCTTCCATCGCGTTGCGAAAGGCCAGCGCTTCGGCCAGCCCGCGCTCGGCCTCGGCGCGGCGCCGCCCGTCGCGCGCCAGCAGCAACACCACCGCAAAGAGCGCGAAGGACAGGCCCATCACCAGCGCCGTGGTGATGTTGGGCAGCAGGCTGGGGCGGCCGACGATGCTGTCGGCGCGCATCTGCAATGTGGCGCCGGGCAGGTCCAGCACCTGGCGAGCCACATAGACGTTAGCCCCACGGCTCACGCCGGCACGTGCCAGACGCGTGCCGTCGGCTTCGATGATTGAAAATTCATGGCGCCGCGCTTCACGGGCGCTGAGCACTGATTCGAGCACGCGGGTCAGCGCAAAGCTGCCGACCATGAAACCGGCCTGGCGCCCCGCGCGCTGCACGGGCACGCACAGTTCCATCACTTCCAGCCCCTGGCCGCCGGGCAAAGGCACGAAGTACGAACGCGAGAAGTTGGGCGACGCCGTTCGGCTTGCGTCGCTGCAAGCCAGTTCAGCTTCCAGCGCCAGCGCGGCGCGCGGCATCTGGGCGACGAGCGTGGGCGCGTAGGGCGTGTCCACGGCAGCGACCACCGACAGGTCCAGCGCCCGCCACTCCACCCGTTCCAGGCCTTGGCGCAGCCGCAGCAACGCATCCGCCTCGCGCCGCCAGGCGTCCCCCGGGGCTTCGGCGAAGGCCAGGGCCTGCAGCAACTGCATCTGGCGCAGCATTTCGCGCCGGAACTCGGCAGCGGCTTCGGTGGCAGCGCGTTCGGTGTTGTCCTGCTCGCGGCCGGCCTCGTAGTTGATGGTCAGCGCCACCAGGAGCGTCTGCGCCACCAGCAGCAGCACCACCAGCACGCCCCACAGCAGCGCGCGGCGCAGCAGGCGCGGGCGCAGCGGCGGGTAAGCGGGCAAGGCAGCGGGCGGGGCGTCGGTCATCGGTTGCGCGGCGGGCGGCAGGAACTGCGCCACCGGAGTATTGGCGCCGCACGCGCCAACGCTGCTACGCAGTTTCCGCATGGGCGGCGCCGGGCCATGGCCGCACACTGCGAAACTACAATCCGCGCCCGCTGGCAGCAGTGCTTGAAGCACCGCTCACAGGCGAAGCCCGCGCGACCGAAGGAGACAGCCAGATGCCCAGCCACGACGACAAGTCCAGCCAAAAAACCCAGGACCGCGCAGCCGAACTGCGCCGCGCCGCGCTGGAGTACCACGAGTTCCCGACGCCGGGCAAGCTGGCCGTCGTCGCCACCAAGCAGATGATCAACCAGCACGATCTGGCGCTGGCGTACTCACCCGGCGTGGCGGCGGCTTGCGAAGAAATCGTGGCCGACCCGGCCAACGCTTTCCGCTACACGGCACGCGGCAACCTCGTCGGCGTGGTCACCAACGGCACCGCCGTGCTCGGCCTGGGTGACATCGGGCCGCTGGCCGCCAAGCCGGTGATGGAAGGCAAGGCGGTGCTGTTCAAGAAGTTCGCCGGCATCGACGTCTTCGACATCGAACTGAACGAGCGAAACCTCGACAAGCTCGTCGACATCATCGCTGCGATGGAGCCCACCTTCGGCGGCATCAACCTCGAAGACATCAAGGCGCCGGACTGTTTTTATGTGGAGCGCAAGCTGCGCGAACGCATGAAGATCCCCGTCTTCCACGACGACCAGCATGGCACCGCCATCGTCGTCGGCGCGGCGGTCATCAATGCGCTGAAGGTGGTGGGCAAGGACATCGCCAAGGTCAAGCTGGTGGCGTCGGGCGCGGGTGCCGCAGCGCTGGCGTGCCTGGGGCTGCTGGTGAAGCTGGGGCTGCGCCGGGAAAACATCTGGGTCACCGATCTGGCCGGCGTGGTGTACACGGGCCGCACGGAACTGATGGACGACGACAAGGCTCTCTTCGCCCAGCCCACCCAGCTGCGCAAACTTGCCGAGGTGCTGCCCGGCGCCGACATCTTCCTGGGCCTGAGCGCCGCCGGCGTGCTCAAGCCTGACATGGTGGCAGAGATGGCGCCGCAGCCGCTGATCTTTGCGCTGGCCAACCCGACGCCGGAGATCTCGCCCGAGCTGGCCAAGGCGGCGCGGCCCGACGCCATCATCGCCACCGGGCGCACCGACTACCCGAACCAGGTCAACAACGTCCTGTGCTTCCCGTACATCTTCCGCGGCGCGCTGGACTGCGGCGCCACCACGGTGACCGACGCGATGGAGATTGCCGCCGTCTATGCCATCGCCGAATTGGCGCAGGCTGAACAGAGCGACGTGGTGGCTGCGGCCTATTCCGGCATCACGCTGTCCTTTGGGCCCGAGTACCTGATCCCGAAGCCCTTTGACCACCGGCTGATGATGATGATCGCGCCGGCCGTCGCCAAGGCGGCCGCCGAGTCGGGCGTGGCGCAGCGGCCCATTGCCGACCTGGTGGCATACCGCGAAAGGCTGAAGACCTTCGTCTATGCATCGGGCACGATCATGAAGCCCATCTTCGACCAGGCCCGCAACGCGCGCAACAAGCGCGTGGCCTATGCCGAAGGCGAAGAAGAACGTGTGCTGCGCGCCGTGCAGGTGGTGGTGGACGAAGGCCTGGCGCGGCCGACGCTCATCGGCCGGCCGAAGGTGATTGCGGCGCGGGTCGAAAAGTTCGGCCTGCGCCTGAAGGAAGGGCTGGACTACGAAGTCGTCAACGTCGAGCAGGACGAGCGCTATCGCGACTTCTGGACCACCTACCACCGCATGACTGAACGCAAAGGCGTGTCGGTGCACCTGGCCAAGATCGAGATGCGCCGACGGCTCACGCTCATTGGCGCGATGTTGCTGCACAAGGGCGAGGTCGACGGCTTGCTGTGCGGCACCTGGGGCACGACGGCGACGCACCTGCAATACATCGACCAGGTCATCGGCAAGCGCGCCGGCGGCAGCCCCAGCACGGCGCAGGACGTGCGCGTCTATGCCTGCATGAATGGGTTGATGCTGCCGGGCCGGCAGGTGTTTCTGGTGGACACCCATGTCAACGCCGACCCGAGCGCCGAAGAACTGACCGAGATCACGGTGATGGCAGCGGAGGAGATGATGCGCTTTGGCATCCAGCCACGCGCCGCGTTGCTGTCGCATTCCAACTTCGGCACCAGCGACCACCCGAGCGCGGTGAAGATGCGGCGCACGCTGGCACTGCTGCGCGAACAGGCGCCATGGATGGAAGTGGATGGCGAGATGCACGGCGACGTGGCGCTGGACGCACAAGCGCGCCACCAGGTCATGCCGCGCAGCACGCTGACGGGTGAAGCCAACCTGCTGGTGCTGCCCAACATCGACGCGGCCAACATCGCCTACAACCTCCTCAAGACGGCGGCCGGCGGCGGCATCGCCATCGGGCCGGTGCTGCTCGGGGCGGACAAGCCCGTGCACATCCTGACCCCCAGCGCCACCGTGCGGCGCATCGTCAACATGACCGCCCTGACCGTCGCGGATGCGGAAGCGGGACGCAGAACGACGGCCCAGTGCTGAGCGCCGAGTAAGGGCATGAGGACAGTGCCGCTGCAGCGGGCATCTATTGATCCAACGCCATGACACCCCCCACCCATTGAGCGACTGACGATATTGGCTATGTGAGCGCACACTAAAAAGCCTTCCCGGTTGCCTCAATGTTGGGAAGCGGCTTGAGTTTTTAGGGGTGTTACGGTAGCATTACCGATTGATTTTTCAGGGTAAACCCGTGTTTTGGACCGGTTCAGTCTCGTCGAAGGCAGTCATTCGACGGGGAATGCTCAAGCTGCACCATTGGGGCAGCACCATCGCATTGGCTTTGGTGGTTTCCTCAGGCGTGGTGGCCGGTGCTTCTGTTCAGGCCCGGACACCAGACCAACCGGGTCTGGCTGGAAGTGTGGCCTTGGCCACCCTGCCAACCCAGGCGCAAAACACCCACCGTCTGATCCTGAACGGGGGGCCCTTTCCGTATTCAAAGGACGGCACCGTATTTGGCAACCGAGAACGCCTGTTGCCTGCGAAATCCCGCGGCCACTACCGCGAATACACCGTCAAGACACCGGGCTCGCGTGACCGGGGTGCCCGCCGCATCATTTGCGGCGGCAAACCGCCCACCCAGCCAGAAGCTTGTTTTTATACCGACGATCACTACGCCAGCTTTCGACAAATCGCACCGTGATGAACGCCGCCACCGACTTTTCATTCCTTTACCGCCCAACAAGGAGGATCGCGACCATGGAGTTGCAGACCATCCGCCCCAATCTCGTGCAGGCCATTCGGGCCTACCGGGTTGACGACCTGATGTCCGCGGCCGACGCCGCAGGACAGCATTTCCTGTACGCCAACTTGTCCAGCGCGCAATCCAAGCAGGACGTGCTCGACGGCATCGCCGCCGCGTTCACCTTCCCGGCGCACTTCGGCAAGAACCTGGACGCGCTCTTCGACTGCATGACCGACCTGGTTCACAAGTCGGGCCCGCAGCCCGGGTTTGTGGTGGTGCTGGAGCAGTTGCCCGACAACCCGCGCTTCGACCGCGAAGCGCGCGAGCAGTTGTTGGAAGTCTTCCGCGATGCGGCCGAATACTGGGGTGAACGACGAATACCGTTCAGGTGCTTCTATTCTTTTCAGTAGCCCGCTCCCAAGAAACAGGGTCATGGGAGCGGGCTACTGAGGTGGCCCCGACAGCGACAACGCCAACCGCCAAGCCGGCGGTGAAGGTGGTGCCCAAAAACGGCACCAACCCCAACTTCGGCATGAACATGCCGATGATGAGCAGCGCCTTCGACACCGCCGCGTGGCTCAACGCAGCGTAGAGAAGGGCCCCCACGCTCCCTTCGGTCGCTGTCCCCCGAGGGAGCGCAGGCAGCGGCCCGGCGGAGCCGGATCCGCGCCTGTCTTTGATCATTGCTGGGGTGGCAATCGCGCAAGCGCCAAATATTCAGCCAGCGGCACTTCTTCGGCCCGGCGCTGCAGATTGAAGTCGGTTTGCAGGCCTTGCGCCTCGATCCAACGCCCCAGCGTGTGGCGCAACAATTTGCGGCGCTGTGAAAAAGCAGCCGTCACCAGTTCCGACAGCCGTGCCGCGTCCACGGACGCATCCACGGGCAGCGGCACCATGCGCACCACGGCCGAATCCACGCGCGGCGGCGGGTCAAAGGCTTCGGGCGCCACGTCCAGCACCGACTCGATCTGGTAGCGCCACTGCAGCATCACGCTCAGTCGGCCATAGGCCTTGCTGCCGGGTGCAGCAGCCATGCGCTCCACCACTTCCTTTTGCAACATGAAGTGCTGGTCCTGCACCTGCGCGGTGTGGTCCAGCAGGTGAAAGAGGATGGGCGTGGAGATGTTGTAGGGCAGGTTGCCCACCACACGCAGCTTGCGGCCCGCGGCAAGGTCGGTGAAATCGACCTTCAGCACGTCGGCCTGCACGACATTCAGCCCGGCTTGCTGGCGCAGTCGCACGGCCAGGTCGCGGTCGAGTTCGATCACCGTCAGAACGCCGCAGCGCTGCAGCAGCGGCCCCGTCAACGCGCCAAGACCTGGGCCGATTTCCACCACGGTTTCGCCAGGCTGCGGGTCCATCGCCCGCACGATGCCGTCGATGACGCCGTGGTCCACCAGGAAGTGCTGGCCGAAACGTTTGCGCGCGGTGTGGTGCCCGTCCTGGTGATGCGCCGTGGCCGGCGCACGGCCCGACCCGCGGCCGGTCACTGCGGCGGCTCGCGCAGTTCGACGTAGGCGCGCGAGCGCAGTTCCTTGGTCCAGTCGAGGTAGGCCTGGTCGAAGCGCTGTTCGCGCATCACGTTGCGCGCTTGTTCGCGCAACTGCTTGACCTCCAGCGCCACGTCCCGCCGCTCCATCACCTGGATCAGGTGCACGCCGAAGCGCGACACCACCGGAGCCGACAGGCCATTGATGGCGAGTTCATTCATCGCCGTCTCGAATTCCGGCACCATCGCGCCGGGCGCGGACCAGCCCAGGTCGCCGCCGCTCGCGGCGCTGCCGTCCTCGCTGTACTGGCGCGCGATTTCTTCGAACGTCTTGGTGCCGGTTTCGATCTGGCGCTTGTATTCCGACAGCCGCCGCGACGCGGTTTCGGCATTGAGCTGCTGTGATGTGCGCAGCAGCACGTGGCGCGCCCGCGTCTGCGTCACGCGGCCGACGCCACCGTCCTTGCGCTCCACCAGCTTCAGCACATGAAAGCCCGCGCCCGACCGCAGCAGCGTCGGCGCCACTTCACCCGGCTTCAGCGCTTTGGTGGCCTCCAGGAAGATGTCGGGCAGGCGCGACGCCGGCCGCAGGCCGATTTCGCCACCCTTGGCGCGGTTGGCGTCTTCAGAGACCTCGCCCGCCACCTTGGCGAAGGCCTCGCCACCCAGCACACGCGCCAGCGCGGCGTCGGCAACCGCCTTGCGTGCCGCCAGCGCAGCCGGGTCTGCGCCTTCGGGCACGGTGACGAGGATCTGTGCAATGTTGGTGTCGGCGTCGGCGCCGGCGGCCTGACGGCGCTCTTCGATGAACTTGTCGACATCCTCTTCGCTGATGCGGATGCGGTTGTAGACCTCACGCTCACGCAGCCGCTCGATCATGATCTGGTCGCGCAGGTTGGCGCGGAAGCGCCCGTAGTCGATGCCTTCGCTGCGAAGCCGCTGGCGCAACACATCCAGCGTGATCTGGTTCTGTTGCGCGATGTTCTGCACGGCGCGGTCGATCTCGGGCTCATCGACCTTCATGCCGCTGTCGCGCGCACTCGTGATCATGGCGCGCTCGTCGATCAGCGCGTCCAGGGCCTGGCGGCGCAGGTCGCTCTCGGACGGCAGACGCACGCCGGCACGGCCGGCTTCGGCCTGGGCGCGTTCGATGCGGCGTTCCACCTCGCCGGCGGTCACCAGTTCCTGGTTGACGACGGCGGCGATGTAGTCGCCATTGCGGACGGCGCGCGCCACGGCAGCCACCGTTGATGGGGTCGGGGTCTGCGCCAACACCGAGCAGCCGACGGCCATCAGCGTGAGTGCAACGGCGACGGACCAGGCACGGGGCGTGAACCGGAGGGTGGACCGGAAGGCAGGACGGACGCAATGGGTCATGGAACGAAGGAACCGGTGAGCCGATCATCAATCGGCGTGGAGCCAGTGCCGCGCTCGTCGCGCAGCAGGCGGTAACCGGGGATATTGTCCTTCAAGACCTTGAGCGGGTTGGAGCCGATGCGCGACAGGCCCACCAGCTCCAGCTGCAGCAGCAGCCGGGTCGTCGCCTGCGTGCGGCCGGTGGACAGCTGTTCGGCCACGACGCGGCCGATCCAGCAGCCGGCGTCGTATTCCACGCCGAGGATGGAATCGGTCAGCCGGCGGTCCTTCAGGCTGTAGTTGAAGCGCCCCACGGAATACCAGGCGCCGCTGCAGCTGCCGGCGGATCCACCCGACTTGCCACTGCTGGGGGTGTTGCCATGCACCGGCCACTGCCAGCCCACCTCCAGCTGTTCGGACAAGCCGCGCGCCAGCCGGTAGGTGGTGCTGACGGTGCGGTAAGGCCCGGGCGAATAACGCGCGCCGACGATCGACCGCACCGAGCGATGCAAGTCTGGGCTGTACTGCACCGCGCCGTCCAGCGTCCAGCCCGGCAGCACGCTGGTGGAGCCCACCAGCAGCGCGTCCGAGAAGCGCTGATCCACGGGCGCGCCGTCGGGCGTGCCGTCGGCCTGCGCGGTAACGCGCTGGGTACGGAGCAGGTAGCGTTGCACCAGGCCCAGGCGCAGCGCTTCGGCGCCGCTCTTGTCGTCCACCAGGCGAGTCGTGAAGCCGGCGGTGATCTGGTGTGAATCGGACACCCGGTCCACACCCGAAAAGGCGTTGTCGCCGTAGAGCGACACAAAATTGAAGTCCTTGGCGGCCGAGTCGTAGTTGGGCAGCTGGCTTTGGGCGCGGTACGGCGTGCTGACGTACAGGATGCGCGGCTCCAGCGTCTGGTGCAGCGCACGGCCGAAAAATTCGGTGCTGCGTTCGAGCTCAAACCCGGCGTCCACGCTGAAGGTGGGGATCACGCGCGATGCGTTCACGAGCGCCGGGGCAGACAGCCGCGTGTTGTTGTAGCTGGCGGCGTTGACGGCCAGCTTGGGCACCAGCCACCAGCCCGGTTCGCGCCAGGGGTAGCTGACGGCACCCAGCAAGTGCAGGCGGTCACCGGTGGTGCTGGCGATTGTGCGCAGGCTGTTGCCGGCCTGGTCTTGCGGCAGCGTGAAGCGGTTGTATTCGCTTTCCACCGAATATTCGAATCCGCTGGCAAAGCCATTGCCGAGGCGCCCAGCCAGCCGCACGCCAATCTGCGGGCTGCGTTCGTAGGGCGCATTGATGAACGAGTCGGTGTCCTGCAGCACCTGCCAGCGCAGCACCCGCGCGTAAACGAGGCCGTCGCCCTGTGGCACCTCGAAGGGCCGCTCCACACCCAGCCGCTCCGGCAGCAGCCGTGCCGTGAAGCTTCGGCTGGCGTCGGGGAAGTCCTTCCACCAGCCGTCGTCAGACACTCTGGCCACGCCAGCGCTGTACTGAAAGCCCAGCGGCAACTGGCCTTCATGGCGCCACTGCACCGATTCGCGTGAGCGGCCGGTGACGCGGTCGTGCGGCAACCAGTCCACGCGCAAGGTGCCGTCCATGGAGGGCTCAAGGTAGCGAAACTCGCTGTCCAGTCCCAGGCCTCGGCGCGTGATGATGCGCGGCGCCAGCGTGGCGTCGCGGTTGGGCGCGACGTTCCAGTACCACGGCACCGACACCACGAGGCCGCTGCGGTTGTCCAGGTTCAGCGATGGCGGCAACCAGCCGGACTTGCGTGCATCGCCCAGCGGAAAGCTCAGTGTCGGCAGCGCCAGGATCGGCGTGCCCAGGAAGCGCAGCACCGCACCTTCGGCGATGCCTTCATTGGTGTCGAGGTCGATCGTGACGCGGTCGGTCCTCAGCACCCACGCCGGCTCCTTGCCGGCCACGCCCAGGTCTTCGCGCGGGCAACTGGTGTAGGACGCGTTGGTAGCCCGCGACCGCCCGTTGCCGAGAAAGTCGATGCGGTCGGCGCGGCCACCGGCGCCGAGCGCGGTGAACTCGAAAGTGGGTTGCAGGAAGAAGCCTTCGAAGCGCTGCACGCTGACTTCGAGCTCGGGCCCGGAATACACCGCGCCGTCGCGCATCACCCGCACATGGCCCTTGGCCCGGGCGCGATCGCTCGGCGTGTCGTAGGCCAGCAGGTCGGACAGGATGACCAGACCACCGCGGCGGAATTCGACGTCACCCTCAGCGACGGTGTCCAGGTCGGGCTGGCTGCGCAGGCTGCGGGCCTGCAGCACGATGGGCAGGTTGCGGGCGGCCTCGTTGCGCGGCAGCGGGCTCAGGCGGGTGCTCGCTTCAAGACCGTGGCCGGCGTCCACGGGCGCAGCCTGGCTGGAGGCGTTGCCACTGCCAAGCGCTAGCGCAGCGGCCACTGCCAGCAAGAAGATTCGCATGCAAATACGGGGTGTCCGGGTTGCCGCAAACACAGGCGCGAAGGCGGCGCAATGGCGGGCAGGAAGGCAGGCGCAGGGCGAAACAGCGCCGCGGCGGGTTTGTAGAATTCATTATCCATGAGGGCCACGATGCACCCGATACCCTGGCCCGACGCCGCCCGCCATGCGGCCTTCAACCATTGGCTGGCCGCCATTGGCCTGCGCCATGGCTTGAACCCGGAGACCTTGACCGCCGCGTCGGCCGACGCCAGCTTTCGGCGCTACCTGCGCATCGCCGGTCATGCCGGAAACCTGATCGTGATGGACGCGCCACCGCCACAGGAAGACGTGCTGCCCTTCGTGCATGTGGCCGGCCTCATGCAAGCAGCCGGCCTGAATGCACCGCGGGTGCTGGAGTCCGACCCCGAACACGGCTTCCTCTTGCTGACGGACCTGGGCCAGCAGCTGTACCTGGACGCGCTGCAAGGTGCTGCACCCGCTGCCGCAGAAGACCTCATGCGCGACGCCATGCAGGCCTTGGTGCAGTTTCAATGCAAGGTCAGCGCCGACTCCTTGCCGCCCTTTGACGAAGCGCTGCTGGCGCGAGAACTCGCTCTCTTCCCCGAATGGTGCGTGCAACGCGAATTTGGCATCACCTGGACGGCCATCGAACACGGCCGCTGGCAACGCGCCTGCCGCACGCTGATCGACAGCGCCCTGGCGCAACCGCAGGTGGCGGTGCACGCCGACTGGATGCCGCGCAACCTGATGGTGGCTGCTTCGCCATTGCAGAACCCGGGCATCCTCGACTTCCAGGACGCCGTGCGCGGTCCCATCACCTACGACCTGGCATCGCTGCTGCGCGACGCCTTCATCTCCTGGCCCGAAGAGCAGGAGATCGATTGGGGCGTGCGCTGGTGGAGCCAGGCGCGCGCGGCCGGGCTGCCGGTGGACGCCGACTTTGGTGAATTCTGGCGTGCGCTGGAATGGATGGGCCTGCAGCGGCACCTGAAGGTGATGGGCATCTTCTGCCGTCTGAAACACCGCGACGGCAAGCCCCGCTATGCGCAGGACCTGCCGCGCTTCTTTGCGTACGCCACCCGGGTGGCCGTGCGCTATGGGCCGCTGACGCCCTTGCTGCGTCTGCTGGAGCCCTTGTCGGGGAAGGCGGTGACAGCGGGCTACACCTTCTAGGCCGCCTGCCCCGTTCAGTCCCGTTCAGTCCCGTTCAGTCCCGTTCAGTCCCGCTCATGGCCGCTTGATCACTTGGGGATCAGGACGCTGTCGATGACGTGGATGACGCCGTTGTCCGCCACGATGTCGGTCTTGATGACTTTGGCGCTGTCCACCGTAACGCCGCCGGCGGTGCCCACGGTCAGCTCGGTGCCCTGCACGCTCTTGACCTTGCCGGCCTTCACGTCCTTGGCCATCACCTTGCCGCCGACCACGTGGTAAGTCAGCACGGCGGTGAGCTTCGCCTTGTCTTTCAGCAGCGCGTCCAGATCGGCCTTGGGGATCTTGGCGAATGCTTCGTCAGTGGGTGCGAAGACCGTGAAGGGGCCCTTGCCCTTGAGCGTGTCAACGAGGCCGGCGGCCTGCAGGGCCGTGGCCAGGGTCTTGAAACTGCCGGCGGCGACGGCGGTATCGACGATGTCCTTGGCCTGAACGGCGAGGGTCGAGGCGCCGATGGCGATGGCGATAAGGAGTTTCTTCATGGGTACTTCCTGTGGCTGTGGGTGGTGAAGCAGGAAAGGCTGTCTGCCTGCGCAAACTGCTGAGCAGGCTGCCTTGTCCGCGGTGGTCGGACTGGGTGCGTGGGATGACGCACCCTTCAAGACCGACAAGTCCGATTTTGAACTGTTCAGTTTTCCTTGAAAACTTTGTGGTTTTCTAGGAGAACTGTTTGGTCGCAATCGGGCTTCAGCGTGACTCTCAATCCGCCTGCGTCGTCGCGCAGCCGGCGGCGGCCAGCCACGGGTCCTGGTCTTCGCCGCCAAAGATCGTCAGCAAGAAGTCCAGGAAGGCCCGCGTGCGCGCGGGCAGATGGCGGCGCGAAGGCATGCCCGCCCACAGCGTGACGTAGAACATGCGCCACTGCGGCAGCACCCGTTCCAGGGCGTGTTCCAGCAGCGCGTCTTCGATCACATACGACGGCAACCCTGCAATGCCCAGCCCCGCCAATGCGGCGGCGTACATGGTGTCGATGTGCGTGGTGGACAGCGAAGGGTGGCGCGCGCTGGCCAAGGTGAAGGTCTCGCCGCCCGGCTCGTCGTCGCCCCACGGCCCGGAGTGGAACTGCAGCCCGCGCTGCACCGACAGTGGCGGCACGATGGCCTCGTGATGCACCAGGTCTCGCGGGTGCCCAGGCCGGCCGCGGCGGTCCAGGTATTCGGGCGCTGCGCAGACAACCACCTCGGTGCGCGCCAGGCGGCGGGCGATGAAGTCACCGTCTGGCGCGTCGCGGCTGGTGAAGATCGAGACGTCAAAGTCTTCGCTCACCGTTTCCACCGGGCCGGGTGAAGACAGCTCGAGCGTGATTTGCGGGTATTCCACCTGAAAACGCGGCAGGTGCTTGGCCAACTGGTGCACGGCCACGGCGGGCGGGCACAGCACCCGCAGGTGGCCACGCGGCACCTTGGTGGACTCACCGGCCAGCGCGTCCGACTCCTCCACTCCCAGCAGGATCAGACGCACCTTTTCAAGGTACTGCTCGCCTACTTCGGTCAGCGCAATGCGGCGCGTGGTGCGGTTGAGCAGGCGCGCGCCCAGGTGCGCTTCGAGCTCGGCCACCATGCGCGTGACGACGGGGGGCGCCATGTCCAGCGCCCGCGCTGCCTTGGCAAAACCGCCCTCGTCCACGACCTTGGCGTACACCTTCATGGCACGCAGTTGATCCATCTTTCTTCCTTGTTCAAGAACAGTGCATTCGCGAGCGTCTCATTTTTCTGCACAACCCATCTGCCTACAGTTGCATCCGTTCCAGCTGCATCTACGTAGAAGCCCGCATCGACGCCGACTCAAGCAGTCTGTTTTCAACCCCACCCATTAGGAGTACTTTCATGAACAGCAAATCCCTCTTCGTCCTTGCCACCCTGGCCTTTGCCGGCACTGCCGCTATGGCCAACGAGATCACGATGGTCAACGACAAATTCATCAGCATGAAGACCCGGGCCGAAGTGAAGGCCGAAGTGCTGCAGGCCCGCGCAGCCGGTGTACTGAAGATGGCCGCCGAGGGGCAAGAGCAGGTTGACTTGCCGTCCGCCCGTGCAACTGCCACGGCCACCGCGCTGACGCGTGTGCAGGTTCGCTCGCAAGTGCTGCGCAGCCCGCGCGTTCCGGCCGGTGAGTTGTTGCCCGCCGCCTGATGGCATAGGCCCACGGACGGATGCCGCGGCGCGCGCTTGCAGCGCGCTTGCGGCGACAATCCAGCACCGCATTCTTCTGACCGCCGCCAGATGCCCCACAAGGCCCCCGGCGGCGATTGCATTTGATGTTCGCCTACTTCGAACGACGCATCCGCCCCACGGCCCTGCCCGGCACTGCGCCGCCGCAAGGCCTGCTGGCCTTCTACTGGCACTACGTGCGCCAGGCCAAGCACCTCTTCGGCGCCATGTTCGTCACGGGCCTCGTGGTGGCGCTGATCGACACGCTGATTCCCGTCTTCATCGGCAAGCTGGTGCGGTTGATGGAAACCACCGACCGCGCCGGTGCACTCGCCCAGGCCCTGCCCGCGCTGCTGGCGATGGCAGCCCTGGTGGTCATCGGCCGGCCGCTGGCGCTGCTGATGGACAGCCTGGTGCGCAACAACGCCGTGGTGCCGGGCGTGACCAACCTGATTCGCTGGCAAAGCCACTGGCACGTGGTGCGCCAGAGCTGGCCCTTCTTCCAGAACGACTTCGCAGGCCGCATCGCCAACCGCGTGATGCAGACCAGCAATGCGGTGCGCGAGAGCGTCGTCAGCTGCATCCGCGCGGTCTGGTACATCGTCATCTACGGCCTGTCGGCGCTGGTGCTGATGGGCCTGGCCGACTGGCGCCTTGCCGTCCCCACCGCGCTGTGGTTCTGTGGCTACGTCTTTTTCCTGCGCCACTTCGTGCCCAAGATGCGCGACCTGGCCAAGACCAGTTCAGAGCTGCGCAGCCAGGTTATGGGGCGGGTGGTGGACAGCTACACCAACATCCTCACCGTCAAGCTCTTTGCCCGTGCGCGCGACGAAGACGCCTATGTGCGCGAAGTCATCGACGAGCACAGCGGCGCGATTGCCGCGCACATGCGCCTGATCACGAAATTCATGACCACGCTGTCGGCGCTGAACGCGCTGCTGCTGGTAGGCACCGCCGCCATCGGCATCACGCTCTGGGGCCAGGGCGCGATCGACGCTGGCACGGTGGCCACGGCGCTGCCGCTGGCGTGGGCGATCTGCAACGTCGCCGGCTTCGTGAGCTGGGAAGTCACGGGCATCTTTGAAAACATCGGCGTCGTGCAGGAAGGCATGGAGACGATTGCCGTGCCGCACGCCATGGATGACCTGCCGACGGCGCGCGAGCTCGTCGTCACGCGCGGAGAGATCCGCTTCGAACACCTCACCTTCACCTATGGCCGCCAGGACGGCAAGAAGGTGCTGGACGATCTGACGCTGATCGTGCGCCCGGGTGAACGTGTGGGCGTGGTCGGCCGCTCTGGCGCCGGCAAGAGCACGCTCGTCAATCTGCTGCTGCGCTTTCACGACCTGGAGCAGGGCAGCATCCGCATCGACGGCCACGACGTGCGTGAGGTCAGCCAGGAAAGCCTGCGCGGCGCCATCGGCATGGTGACGCAGGACACCTCGCTGATGCACCGGTCCATCGCGGCCAACATCGGTTACGGCCGCAGTGGCGCCACGCGGGCAGAAGTCGAAGCTGCGGCGCACAAGGCGCAGGCGCATGAATTCATCATGAGCCTGCAGGACTGGAAGGGCCGCACGGGCTATGAAGCGCATGTCGGCGAACGCGGTGTCAAGCTCAGTGGCGGCCAGCGCCAACGCGTGGCGATCGCACGGGTGGTGCTGAAGGACGCGCCGATCCTGGTGCTGGACGAAGCCACTTCGGCGCTGGACAGCGAAGTCGAACTCGCCATCCAGAGCCAGTTGCTGGGGCTGATGGAGGGCAAGACGGTGATCGCCATCGCCCACCGGCTGTCCACCATCGCGCGCATGGACCGGCTGATCGTGCTGGAGCAAGGCCGCATCGTCGAACAGGGCACGCATGCCGAACTGCTGGCGCTGGGCACCGAGCACGGCCACTACGCCAGGCTGTGGTCGCACCAGAGCGGCGGCTTCCTGGCCGAGGACCTGGAAAGCGTGGAAAGCGTGGAAAGCGTGGAAAGCGACGACACCCCAACACCCGCAGTGGCCTGATTGCAAAGACCTCCACGCCACAATCGTGGCCCTATGGACCTGCTCACCTTTGCCCTTGACTTCATCCTTCACGTCGACCGTCACCTGACGGACTTCGTTACCGCCTACGGCGGCTGGGTTTACGCGCTGCTGTTCCTGATCATCTTCGTCGAGACCGGTGTCGTCGTGATGCCCTTCCTGCCAGGCGACTCACTGCTCTTCGTGGTGGGCGCACTGTGCGGCGTCGGCCTGATGAACCTGCCGCTGTCGATGGCGCTTCTGACGGCAGCGGCGATCCTGGGCAACCAGACCAACTACATGATCGGCCGCCACGTCGGGCCCCGTGTGTTTGGCTGGCAGAAGTCGCGTTGGTTCAACCGTGACGCCTTCGACCGCACGCACGCGTTCTATGAACGCTATGGCGGCATCACCATCGTGCTGGCGCGGTTCATGCCGTTCCTGCGCACCTTTGCACCTTTCGTGGCCGGGGTGGCGCAGATGACCCGCAGCAAGTTCACGTTCTACGACGTCACGGGCGGCATGCTGTGGGTCTGCAGCCTGACGCTGGCCGGCTACCTCTTCGGCAACATGCCTTGGGTGAAGGCAAACCTGTCGAACATCATCTGGGCCATGATCGCCGTGCCCGGTTTGCTGGTGCTGGTGGGGGCTCTGAAGGCACGAAAAAGCCCGCCGGAGCGGGCTTTGTAAGGGTTGGAGACTTGTTGAATCAGGCTTTGCGCCGGCGCACGAAGGTGCCCACCGCCAGCAGGCCCAGCGCCATCATGCCGTAGGTGGCGGGCTCGGGAACCGGCACCACCTGCAGCGTCATCGAGCCCGAATTCCAAATGCCGTCGGGGTTGACTTCAGGGTCATTGAAGCTCTCGTAGAACTCGACGCGCACCAAGCCGTTGGCATTGGCGGTGAAGCTCAGCCCGAGTCCGATGAGGTCCAGCACGCCGCCCGAGGAATAGGCTGCCGTGCCCGGCATGTCGGCGCCCACACCAACCGTGAGGTTCACGCCACCCGTGTTGTCGGTATTCCTGAAACCCACCGCCATCTCGGACAGCCAACTGGGCGTGTTTGCCGTGATATTGACGTCCCAGCCAATGCCAACGATTGAAGAACCTGCGCCGACGTTGAAGCTCAGCACGGTGTTGCCCACGCCGCCCGCCGCCGCCACGCTGGTGATGCCAGCCACGTTGATGAGCTGATTGACTTGTTGACCGACGATGGGGGCAGTTGAGCTGCCGCCGAAGCCCGACAGTGCATTGCTTGCGGTCGAGCTGCCTGCAGCCTGCGCCTGGCTGATGACCAACAGGGCCGCCGCCGCAGCCACGCACTTGAGCGCCTTTGAAAAACACGTCATGCAAACCTCCCGATGTTTATGAACCGCCCGCGCCTTGATCACAAATCGCGCTGCCTTGAATTTGCATGGATAGCTGCTTCGTGACAACCAGAATTCCGATCCCACCCTTCAGATCGGGTGGGAGGGTTAACCCTTTTCTTTCGCGCTGCCAGAAGCAGCCGCTCAGGGGCAGGCCGCAATCACCTGCGCCACCGCCGCCGTGAGCTTCTTGCCGAAGGGCACATGCAGGAATTCGTTAGGCCCGTGGGCGTTGCTCTTCGGGCCGAGCACGCCGCAGACCATCATCTGCGCCTGCGGGAAGCTCTTGCCCAGCATGCTCATCAAAGGAATCGTGCCGCCCTGGCCGATGTAGCCCACCGGCGCGCCGAAGTGCGCCCGGGACGCGGCGTTGAGTGAATGTTCCAGCCAGGGTGCCAGGTCGGGCGCGTTCCAGCCGGTGGCGCCCAGGGCGCCGGCGCGGCCGTCCGCATGGAAGGTGACCTTCGCGTTGTAGGGTGCGTTGTCTTCCAGCAGCGCCTTGAGCTTCAGGCTGGCTTCGTTGCCGTCCACCAGCGGCGGCAGGCGAAGGCTGAGCTTGAAGGCCGTGTAAGGGCGCAGCACGTTGCCGGCGCTGGCCATCTCGGGGAAACCATCGACGCCCGTGACGCTGAGCGTGGGGCGCCATGTGCGGTTGATGAGCGCCTGCACCGGGTCGGTGGTGGTGGGCAGACTCAGGGCTCCGTCGGCGCCGCAGGACCACGGAAAGCGCTTCCACAGTTCGTCCTTCAGGATCGACGCCGTGGCTTGCGCCTGCGCCAGCCGCGAAGCAGGCATCTCGCAGTGAAAACTCTGCGGCAGGAGTTCGCCGGTCTTGCTGTCTTCCAGGCGGTCCAGCACCTGTCGCAGGATGCGGAAGGACGAAGGCACCACGCCGCTGGCGTCGCCCGAGTGCACGCCTTCGGTGAGGATCTCCACCTTCAGCACACCGCTGACCATGCCGCGCAGGCTGGTGGTAAGCCACAGCTGTTCGTAGTTGCCGGCACCACTGTCCAGGCACACCACCAGGCCGACATTGCCCAAGCGGGCTTTCAACACGTCCAGGTAGGCCGGCAGGTCGGGGCTGCCGCTTTCTTCACAGCTCTCGATCAGGCCCACGCAGCGCGGGCGCGGGATGCCCTGGCGGTCCAGCGCCTCGATGGCGGTGATGGCGGCATAGACGGCATAGCCGTCGTCAGCGCCGCCACGGCCGTAGAGCAGGCCGTTTTCATACTTCGGCGTCCACGGCCCCAGGTCCTTGCGCCAGCCATTGAATTCGGGTTGTTTGTCGAGGTGGCCGTAGAGCAGCACGGTGTCCGAGGCGTCGGATCGGGTCGCCGGGATGTCGAAGAAGATCACCGGTGTGCGCCCTTCGATGCGCACCACTTCCAGCGTCAAGCCAGCCACCTGGCGGCTTTCGACCCAGGCCGCAGCGTCGCGCACCACGCGATCGATCAGGCCGTGTTCGGACCATGCGGCATCGAACATCGGGCTCTTGGCTGGCACCGCGATGTAGTCGGTGAGCGCGGGCACGATGCGCTGGTCCCAGGCTTCGCTGGCGTAGGCGCTGATGGCCACCAGCGCGGCGGCTTCAGGGGTGCGGATGGGTGCGTTCATGACGGTTCCTCGGATGGGTTCATCAGGGCGGTTTGTCAATTTGAAGGCAGCGGATCGCGCTGCAGCCACGATGTCAGCCGCGCCAGGACTTGCGCGCGTTCGGGCTCGTTGAATATCTCGTGGAAAAGCTCAGGATACGCCTGCGCACTGAGCACCTCTGGCGGCGCTGCGGCGGCCAGCGCGGCGCTGCCCCGCGGCGCCACGCAGCGGTCGGCGCCGGCCCACAGCAGCAGCGTGGGTGTGCGCCATTGCGTCGCGCGGGCCAGCACGTCGCGGCCGCCATCGACGATGAAGCGCACCAGACGTGGCGTGACACGGTCGTGCACCAGCCGGTCTTCGACATAGGCCTTGACCACCGCCGGGTCGCGGCTGATCCAGGCCGGCTGCAAGCCGTTGCCCAGCGCCAGGTCTGGCGCCAGCGGGCCCAGCACCGACAGCAGCAGGCGCTGCACGACATTCATGCCCGGGTCCAGCGCTGGCGAACTGAGCACCAGGGCATCGACATCACGACACCAGGCCCGCGGCTGCGCGGCCAGGCCTTCGGCGACAAAACGCGCGGCCACCAGGCCGCCCATGCTGTGGCCCAGCAACACGTGGCGGCCGGACACGCGCAGCCGGTCCATCGCCAGCGCCAGGTCTTCGAGCAACGCGCTAGCCGACGGCAGGCCGCCGCGCGGACCCTCGCTGAGTCCATGGCCGCGCTGGTCGTGGCCCACCACATGCCAGCCGGCCTGGTTGAGCGTTTGCGCGACCGCGGCGTAGCGGCCGATGTGCTCACCCAGACCATGCACGATCTGCACGGTGCCCTGCACCAGGCCACCCACGCCCGCCGCGCCCTGGGCGGGCCAGCGATGCAGGTGCAGCCGGGTGCCGTCGGCGGCGCGCAACTCGCTCACAGGTGCACCCTCAAGCGGCCAGCGCGGGGTCAGGTGGCGCTCAGCGCACTGAGCTGGTCGGACTCCAGCCGGGCCAGCAGGCTCGCCAGAGCTGCCGCGTTATGCGCGTCGCTGGCACTGTCCAGCGCGTCCTGCAGCACGTCGCGAATGTGGTCTGTGGTCACGAGCTCCATGTCCCAGTCGGGAAACACGCGCTCGCGGACTTCTTCCACTTCGCTGAGCAGCACGATGTTCTCGTGCCGGCGGTCGGACCGCAGCCGCGGCATCAAGGCCTGGATGTTGTCGCGCGGGCCCTCCAGCCACTGAAAGAAGATGCCGCTGCCGTACACCAGGATGCCCGTGATGCCGTGCTCGGGATTGAAACGGCGCGCGCTGGCGACGATGTGCTGCACCGCCGCTTCGTCCACATCCGCCGTGGCGCGGCTGCAATAGACCACGTTGTAGATGGGAGGAAAGGCGTGGCCGAAACCCGGCTCGTCGCCCTGCGAAAAATGAACTGCAGTCATGAGGGTTGCCTCGGCCAGGGTACGCGACGCAGGCAGGCCGGCGCTGCTTTCGCCCCCGAGCATAGTGCAGGCATTGGGGTGCCCGCAGAACACACAGCGCTTGCCAAGCAGCGGGCCGCTGTGACAGGCTCAGCCGAATCCCCACTGCGACCCCGAGCCCAGCCCTGAACTTCGACGTCATCGTGATCGGCCTGGGTGCCGTGGGCAGCGCCACCGCCTGGCAGCTGGCGCAGCGGGGTGCGCGCGTGCCGGGCATCGACCGCCACACGCCGCCACACACGATGGGCTCCAGCCACGGCCACTCGCGCATCACGCGGCTGGCCGTGGGCGAAGGCGCCGAATACGTGCCGCTGGCGCGACGTTCGCACAGCCTGTGGCGCGAACTGGAACCCGCCTTGGGTGAAACGCTGATGCTGCGCACGGGAGAGCCGATGGTGACAGCGTGATCGTCAAGACCGCCCGTGGGGCCCACCGCGCATCCCACGCCGTGGTCTGTGTCGGCAACTGGCTGGCGGCGCTGGTGGGCGGCGCCTTTGCGCAGCGCCTGAAGGTGCAACGCTTGACGCTGCACTGGTTTCGGCCCACGCGCCCGGCAGACTACGCGACGGGCCACTTTCCAATCTTCCTCTGGCTTCACGGCCCGGGCCCCGAGGACGCCTTCTACGGCATTCCGATGGCCGACGGCATGGCCAGCGTCAAGGTGGCCACGCAACAGCTCACAACCAGCACCACGCCCGAGACCATGGACCGTGCGGTGTCACCGCAAGAGAGCCTGGCGATGCATGCGGAGCACGTGCAAGGCCGTCTGCGCGGGCTGGGCACCGAGCCCGCGCACGCGGTCGCCTGCGCCTACACGGTGGCGCCGCAGTCGCGCTTCATCATCGACTGGCACCCGGCTGTGAACAACACCCTGGTCGTTTCGGCTTGCTCGGGGCACGGCTTCAAACACGCGCCGGCCCTGGGTGAGCAGGTGGCCCTGAGCCTGCTGCAGCGGCGGCTCAGCGACGGCCTGGCGCCGTTCCGGCTGGAGCGTCAACCCGCGTTCAGGGCTGGCGGCCTTCAGAGCTTGAAGTTGCGGTCGATGGCCAGGGGTGCGTGATCACTGAAGCGCGGGTGCAGTCAAATGGATTCATTGCGTGCAGTCCGACCACTCTTGACCCACTGATCCAGAAAGTCCTGCACATGGGTTGCCACCCACTGCGGCTGCTGCAGCGGAAACAGGTGCCCACTTGAGGGCAGGCTGATGTGCCGGGACGGTGCCGACAAGCCGACGATTTCTTCACTTTGCAGCGGCGGGCACAAACGGTCCTGCCCGCCCGACACGGCCAGCAGCGGGCAGTGCAGCGTCAGCCTGGGCGACAACAGTCCAGGCCGTTGGTCGGCATAGCGCAACTGTCGCTCAAAGCGCCGCAGGCCCACCGCCTGGGCTTGCGCGGCCAGCGCAGCTTGCAGCGGGTCGTCGGGCAGGAGGTCGTAGCCCGGCGCCAGCTTGGTTGTGGCCAGGGCTTGCAGACCCAGCGTCTGTGCCAGTTGCCACTGCGCCTGGCGACGGGCTGCACCACCAGCGGGGCTGGCACGCGCGTTCGTGGCCAAGAGCACCAGCGCCGCGACTGAGCCGGGGTGGCGCGCAGCCAGGTGCAAGGCGACGATGCCGCCCAGTGAATGGCCCAGCCAGATCGCAGGTTCGTCGGCCAGTGCCACCAGGCGCCTGACCTCCAGGTCCAGCGATTCGGCTTCACCCAACAGCACGGTCTGGGTGCGGATGCGCAAGGTTTGCAGCACCGGCGCCAGGCTGCTTGCGTCCAGCAGCGTGCCGGGCAGGGCAATCAACGGCGGCATGCCTGCAGCCCGGGTCTTGTTCTGCCCTGGCCTACACCGCCATCAGGGGCGGCAGCAGGCTCTTGCGCGCCAGGTGGTTGCCCGCGTCGAGTGCCATGTCGAGTGCCGCCGCCTGCGCATGCACGCTGGCGTCGAACTGCGGGCGCTTGCGGGCGTCGCCGTTCACGATCAACAACGCGTGCGCTGGCTCTGAGCCGGTGTTGATGAACTGGCGCAGCGTGCCCGCGGGTATCGACAATGTGTCCCATGCGCCCATCAAGGTACTCACCGACGCGTTGCCGTCGTTGAAGGCCACGCTCAAGGGACCGTGCGCGTGCACCAGCACTGCCGCTTCGTCCAGCGTGAAGGCGGCGCTGCGCTGGCCTGGCGGCACCTGCAACCACTCGACTGAGAAGCCTTGCGGGTCGCTGACCGCGGGTCGGTGGTCGCGGTGCTGGCTGAGGCCGAAGCCGATGACCGGGGCGAGTTGCCAGCCATGGCCGGGCAATACCGCATCCAGCGTCGCGATGCGGAAATCGCGTTGCGCCGGCTTCAGCGCGCGCGCCATCAGCTCGGCCGGGTTCCAGCGCCTCAGGGCACTCACTTCGGCCGGCGGCATCAGCGGCAACAACTGGTCTTCGGGTGGCGCCGGGCTGCCCGCCGGCACGTCGATCATCTGGTTGTCCTTGCCCAGCCACAGGCCCGTGGCGCGTGCGCGGCGCATGACGTCGGGGCTCCAGATGATGCCGCCCGTGTCATCGCCGCCCAGCACCGTCATCAGGAATCCGTGGCGGCTGCCGGTGTTGGAGAAGCCTCGAAACATCCAGGGTGGCATGCACACCACGTCGCCCTCTTCGAGCAGCGCTTCGCCCTCGTCGCCCAGGGCACCCCAGCGGAGGGTGAAGGTGCCCTCGCAGGCGATGAACACTTCGGCCGTGAAGTGCAGGTGCAGGTTGTTGGTGATGCCTGGCGCCATGCCCGCCGCGCCGATGTTGAAGCCATGCGGCTCGCGCAGGTTGATGACCTGGGTAGCATTTTGGGTGACGCCCGGGCCGATGATCGAATAGTTTTCCTTGGGCATGCTGCCGGGCAGGCGCACGTCGATGAAGGCGTCGTCGCAGGACACGTACTGGCTGCGGCGGATGTGGCGGCGTGTGAGTTCTTGTCGCGTGATCAACATGGCGGGGGTCGGTGAAGGTTCAAGGTCGGCGGGCGGATTCACGAACGACGAGTCGGGTGGGCACGAGAACGTCCTCGCTGGTGACCACGTTCGCTTCAAGCTGTGACAGCAGCGTGCGCACGGTGGCCTCGATCATCGCCGCTGCGTCCTGCGCCACGGTGGTCAGCCGGTAGGCACCCCATTCGGCCTGGGGCACGTTGTCGAAGCCGATGACGCTGACGTCTTCGGGCACGCGCAGGCCCAAGGCACCGCGCAAGGTGTCGATGGCAGCGAAAGCCATGTGGTCGCTGGCCACAAACAGCGCATCGGGCCGCTGGCTGGACGCGCCCTGCAGGAAGAGGGACAAGGTCGCCTGCGCGGCGCGGTCGAACGCGTAGTGGCCCAGCGCACGGGCAGCCAGACGCAGGCCGCGGTCGGCCAGGCCGTCGAGCAGGCCGCGCTCGCGGTCCAGGTTGGTTGAAGAGTCTTCAGTGCCGGCCAGGAAGGCCACGCGCTGGTGGCCGCCATCAGCCAGGAAATGCGCGGCGGCGCGGGCACCCCCGTGGTTGTCGCTGCTGACGGTGCTGATGCTGCCGGCGTGGCCGACGCGGCTGAAGCGGTTGAACATCACCACCGGCACGCGCGCTTGCGCGATTTCCTGCGCCAGCCGCGAGCTGAGCATGGTCGACGCCATGACGATGCCGTCCACCTGGTAGCGCATCAGTTCCAACAACAACTCGTCGGCGTCTTCGTTGTCGGTGATGAACAGCAGCACGTGGTAGCCGTCCTTTTGCAGACGCTGGGACAGCATCTCCACGACCAGAGGGTAGAACAGGTTCTGAAGCTGGTTGACGACCACGGCAATCATGCGGCTGGACCGCGTGGACAGCGTGCGCGCGATGGCGTTGGGCCTGTAGCCCAGCATGCGTGCGGCCTCCAGCACCTTGGCTCGGGTCTCTTCGCTGACGCTGGCCCCCGGCGTGAAGCTGCGGCTGACCGCCGACTGCGACACTGCCGCCAGGCGCGCCACGTCAACCGAGGTGACAGGCTTGTTGTCGGGCGTGCTCATCAAACCGCCGTCCAGCCGCCGTCAACCATCAGCGCCGAGCCGGTGACCAGCGCCGACGCGTCGCTGGCCAGGAAGAGCACCGCGCCCATGACGTCCTCGACTTCGCCGACGCGGCCCAGCGCAATCTTGGCGCACACCTCGTCGCGAAACGCCGGCTGGGCCAGCCAGTCGTGCGTCATTGGCGTGTCGATGAAGGTCGGGCACAGCGTGTTGACGCGGATGCCGTCCGGGCCCCATTCCCAGGCCAGTGAGCGGCGCAGGCCTTCCACGGCGTGCTTGGTGGCGCAATAAAGGCTGCGCCGAACGGCGCCCACGTGGCCCATCTGCGACGAGACCAGCACGATCGAGCCCGGCAAGGCAGCAGCCTTGAGCCCAGCGGCCACCGCCGTGGCGGTGACGAAGGCCGACTCGACGTTCAGCGCCAGCAGCGCCCGCAAGTCGTCATCGCTGGCATCCAACGCCGGCTTGGGGCGATTGCCGCCCGCGCTGTGCACCAGCACCTGAAAAGGCCCGTTCGCGGCCACCGCGGCGCGGACTGCGGCGGCGTCGGTCACGTCCAACGGCAGCGCCCAGGCATCGTCGCCACGTTGGCGCAGGGCTTCGACCACGGCTGCGCAGTCGTCGGCATGGCGCGCGGCGACCCATACCTGCGCGCCGGCTTCGGCCAAGGCGCAGGCACAAGCCAGGCCCAGGCCGCGGCTGCCGCCGGTGACCAGCGCGCGCCGGCCGTTCAGCCTGAAAGAGGGCGTGCGGGGCAGTTGCATCGGGCTGGGCGTCGTGCGTGCTTGGGATGGTGTGGGCAACGGCTCAGGCCGGCACTGGCTCGTACCAGGGCAGGTCAGGCCGGCCGCCGTAGCGGCGCACGCGCAGGTTGGCCTGCTCGCCGTGGCCGGCAAAATTTTCCATGTGGCACAGGCGCGAACAGTAGGCGCCGATCTCGGCCGACGCGGCGTCGGTCGTCACGCGCTGGAACGTGCAGGTCTTCAGGAACTTGCCGACCCACAGGCCGCCGGTGTAGCGCGCATTGCGGTTCGTGGGCAGTGTGTGGTTGGTGCCGATGCACTTGTCGCCAAAGCTGACGTTGGTGCGCGGTCCCAGGAACAAAGCGCCGTAGTTGGTCATGCGCGCCAGGAACCAGTCGGGGTCGCGCGTCAGCACCTGCACGTGTTCGCTGGCGATGCGCTCGGCCTCGGCCAGCATCTCGTCGTCGCTGTCGCAGACGATGACTTCGCCGTGCGCGGCCCAGCTTTCGCGGGCAATGCCGGCTGTGGGCAGCCGCGTCAGTTGGCGCTCAACCTCGACGATCGTGGCACGCGCCAGCGCTTCACTGGTCGTCAGCAGCACGGCGGGGCTGGTCGGGCCGTGTTCGGCCTGGCCGAGCAAATCGACCGCACACATTTCGGCATCGACGCTGTCGTCGGCGATCAGCAAGGTCTCGGTCGGGCCGGCGAACAGGTCGATCCCCACACGACCGTAGAGCTGGCGCTTGGCTTCGGCCACGTACATGTTGCCCGGCCCGACCAGCATGTCCACCGCTTCGATGGTGGCGGTGCCGATGGCCATGGCCGCCACCGCCTGCACGCCGCCCAGCACCAGGATACGGTCGGCGCCTGCCAGGTGCATGGCCGTCACGATGGCCGGGTGGGGCGCGCCCTGGTAGGGCGGCGCGGTGGCCATGATGCGCGGCACGCCGGCCACTTTGGCCGTCAGCACGCTCATGTGCGCCGAGGCGATCAGCGGGTACTTGCCGCCCGGCACATAACAGCCCACGGCGTTGACGGGGATGTGCTTGTGGCCCAGCACCACGCCGGGCCGGGTCTCGACTTCCACGTCCTGCATGCTGGCGCGTTGGATGCGCGCGAAGTTGCGCACCTGGTCCTGCGCGAAGCGGATGTCCTCCATCTCGCGCGGCGAAAGCTGCTTCATCGCCGATTCGATCTCGGCTTGCGACAGCGTGAAGTCGGCCGGGTCCCACTGGTCGAACTGGCGTGAATAGCGGTGCACCGCCTCATCGCCTTCGGCTTCGACGGCCTTGAGGATGGACTCGACGGTGGTGCGCACCTTGGCGTCGGCTTCGGCGTGCGAAGCGGCACTCTGGCCGCGTTTGAGATGGCGTATCACGGGGCTTGCTCCTGAGCGGATGGCGGATGGGTTGTCAATGGCGACGGCCGCAGTTGTGGGGCTTTCAGCGCGGGCCTTCAGCCGGGCCAGCGCTGGCGCGCCGGGTCTGCAAAGTAGCGCAGGTCGTCCAGTACATCCAGCCCGGCCTGATGCAGGATGTGCAGCAGATCGATCATCACCCAGTTGTCGATGATCTTGCCGTCGCGGTCGGTGCGGTACCAGTCGGCCACGCGCATCTCGACACGCCGGCCCGACGGCGCCAGGCCCAGCCACTGACCGCCCAGGTGGGTGCCGTAAAGCGACGGCCAGCCGGCGGTGACGGCGTAGTGGCCGTCACCGGCACGGATGTAGTGGCCCGGCGCGTCCTCGGCACCGGCATGGTCGCGCACGATGCCTTCGCGGTCGGGGAAGGCCTGGATGAACAGGGCGCCGTGGTATTCCAGAAAGCCACGCTGCCCGCGGCTGCTGCCGATGCCGGCCGGGCCGTACCACATCATGTTGCGGTGCCAGTGGGGGCTGTGGCGGCTGCGCGTGGCGGCGAGGTTCTTCAACTCGTCGCCTTTGGCCAGGCCGAGTTGCATCTCGCGCACGGCGGTCAACGTTTGTGCGCCGAGTTCGCCGTCGAAAGCCTCGGCCGTGGCGCCGCTGTCACAAGGCGGAAAGGCCCACGCCTCGGCCGAGCCGGGCATCCGGCGCAGCGGGTAGTGGCCGGCCTGGCGCATCACGTCGATGATGTCCAGCAGCAGGTAGACCTTGACGATGCGGCCTTCGCGAAACACCGCATTGATGCCCAGGCGCAGCGACACCAGGCCGTGCGTTGGTGGAATGCCCAGCCACGGCCCGCCCAGGTTGCCCATCAGCACACCCCAGCTGCTGACGACCTCGCGGCCTTCGTAGTCGCCGGCGATGAAGAAGGCCATGCGGGCTTCCCAGTCGGCGAAGGCGGCGCGCAGCGGTGCCCAGAAACGCGCAGCCACTTCTGCGCTGCCGTGCAGATCGTTGAAGGGGTGGAAGACGCGCCAGACAGCGTCGGATTCGCAATAGGCGGCGAGTGTCTGGTCGATGTCGGTGCCGTCGGATTCAGACAGGCGGTGCAACAGCTCGGCCAGCAGGCGCTTGTTGGCGGTGTGGTCGGTCATGGATTCGGACAGGGGTGCAGGCAGGGGTTCAGACAGCCGCCGGTTTCGGATCGGGCGCGGCGTCACGGCCGGCTTGCAGCTTGCGCGCGTCGATGGCCGCCCTTGTGGTGTCGTGCGTGGCACGGGTGACGTTGAGCATGCCGTAGAAGATGCTGGCCACCAGCCCCGGCACCACCGACAGCACGTAGGCTGCGGCCAGGCCCATCAGCACGGCCTCCGGCACCTGGCCGGGCGTGGCCTTGGCCGGGAAGGCGATGACGGCCAGCACCCAGCCCGCCAGTGCCGTGCCCAACGCCTGATCCACACGGGCAAAGAAAGTGCGCGTGGCGTAGAGCGCGCCTTCCTGGCGCAGCCCGTACTTCAACTCGTTCTCGTCGGCAATGTCGGCCAGCGCCGAATAGATGGTCGTGGTCATGATGCTGTAGGGCGCGTGTTGCAACAGCGAGAAAGCGATCAGGATCCCCACCAGCCCTGGCGTCTGTGCCGACAGGATGCCGAAGTAACCCAATGCCAGCGGGACCGCCGGGCCGACACAGTAGACGATCAGCGCGACCATGCCTGTCCAACGCTTCTCGAAGCGCTGGTGCAAGCGCGTGACGAAGTACGAGCCGAACAGGTAGCCGAAGAGACTGCCGATGGAAAAGAACGCCAGTTCGTCGTTGCGCAGTTGCCAGAAATAAGTGGCCGTGTAGATCCACAAGCCGCCGCGAATGCCGGTCATCAACGACAGGAAGAAAAATCCGACCAGCAGCACCAGGTAGTTGCGGTTGCGCAGCACGCGCCAGACATCGCGTCCCCACTCGCGCGCACTGAAGCCTGGCGTGGTGGTGGCCGGCTGTACCAGAAAAGGGATGCGCTGCTTCGTCACCGCGCTGGACACAAAAAGGCAGACCAGCACGATGCAGGCGATGGTGATCGAGAACACCGGCCAGCGCGTGGGGTCGAGCGCACCGTTGGGGAATTCCTGGGTGGCGCGGAAAAAAACCAGAAAGCACAGCTGCCAGCCGACGGTGTCGCCGATCCACAGGAAGAAGGTGTTGACGCTCATGATGCTGGAGCGTTCGAGATAGTCCTCGGACATCTCGCCGCCCAGCGCCAGGTGCGGCGTGTGGAACATGGTCATGGCTTGCAGCAGCAGCACGTTCAGCACCCCGAGCCATACCAGCTGCCCGGTCGTGCCGAGGCCCGCAGGCGGATTGAACAGGCCCCAGAACAACAGCGCCGCCGGCAGGATCGACGCAAACATGAACGGATGGCGGCGCCCCCAGCGGGTGCGCGTGCGGTCAGACCACGAACCGATGAGCGGGTCGAACACCGCGTTGGCCGCCAGCCCGATGGCCAACGCGATGCCGATGGACGCCGGGTCCAGCCCGCGGACCTGGTTGTAGAACAACATCAGGAACGCGCTGGTCGTCGTGATGACAATGGACTCGGCCGAACTGCCCAGGCCGAAAGCCCACTTCATGCGCCAACCCACCGGCGGGGGTGCAGCCAGAATCATCGCGACGTGTCCTGCAGCGTCCTCCGCTCAGAAACGGAAGCTGCCACTGAGACCGTAGCTCCGCGGCGGCGCGTAGTTCACCAAGAGTGCCCGGTGGCTGGTATAGACGGCGCGCGTGATGATCGCCTTGTCTTCGAGGTTGTTGACGAACGCCTGGATAGAGAACTTGCCATCCAATGTCCGGTAGGTCAGCCGCAGATCGGTTTTGAAATAGGCGTCGTTCTTGCCGTAATCCGGCGTGAGGTCGGTCAAGATGTAGCCGGAGTTGTAATAGGTCTGGACCTCCGGCGTCAGGGTGCCCAGGCTGCCCAAACCGATGTCGTAGGCAACCCCGATCTGGAACGTATGCTTGGGCGAAAAAGCCTTGCGCGAGGTGTACTTCGTGCCGTCGCGGCCGGCCCCGGCAATGACATAGCGGTATTGCGGCACGCCGCCCACAACGATCTGGGCACCGTTGGCATCGACCACGGGAATAAACCGGTTGGGATCGGTGCGCGCATTAGGGAACGGCGTGCCCTGCACCGTGTTTGCTTCACCCGTTGACGGGACGCAGCTCGGCGTGATCGTGATCTCGCAGAAGCTGGCCGCGCCACCAAAGTTGAAGGTGTTGACGGCATAGTCGATTTGTTTCGCATTCAGCCAGTTGTAGGCCAGCGTCGTGCGCAGGTTCTTGCTGGGCCGGATCACGGCTTCGAGATCGAAACCATAGGCGCGGTCCTTGCCGATGTTTTGAATGAGCGCGATGACGCTGGTGAGCGGGGCGTTGGGATTTGGAATCGAGGTCTGCGCGTGGAGCTCGCTGTAGTCATTTACAAAGGCGGCCGCGTTGAGCGTCACCGATCTGTTCAAGAAGGTGTTCTTCGACCCGACTTCGAATGCCTTGACCTTTTCCGGTGCGAACGGCAACAAGGTCGGCACACCGCCGATCGTCACCGGCCCGGTGTTGAAACCGCCGGCATGCGTGCCGGTCGAATAGCTGGCATACACCATGTGATCGCGATTGAACTTGTAGTCCGCGGCCAGACGGTAGGTGGAATAGCTGTAGGTGTTGTTGGCACAGACGAAGTTGTAGGCCTGCGTGACAGCCGTTGGCGAAGCCGAGACCGAAGCCGAATTCGCGCCGATGAAGCCACCACAGCTGTAATCGACGGGATCATCGATGCTGTGCGCGAAATAGGATCCGGGGCCGGTTGCGGCGGTGTTGAAGCGCGATGCCAGAACGCTCTTTTCGTCTCGGGTGTAGCGCAGCCCGGACGTCAGCGTCAGCTTGTCGAAGAACGTGTAGGACAGTTGGCCGTAAGCGGCCAGCGAGCGGGTCTTCTGCTCCTGCGCGCTGAAGCTGTCGTATGCGGTGGCCTGATTCAAGCCGGTGCCTGAAGGAAGATAGGTGAAGCCGAAGGGGTAGTACTGTTGCCCCACCGGTGCGGTCGCGGTGACATACCCGCGGTTGACGTTGGTGACGCTGCGATCGCGGGCGGTGTCATTGAAGTAGTAGCCGCCAACGATCCACTCCAGCGGGCTCTTCACCTCATCACTCGACAGGATCTGGAGTTCCTGGGTGAAGGTCTTGGTCAGGGTCTGCGCATACGAATAGTTGAGCAGCACGGGTGTGAGGCTGCCGCCGGTGCGAATGAGATCGAAATCGGTATAGCTGCTGATGGAGCGAAGCCGCACCGGACCGACGTCGAGGCTGACGGTAGCGCCATACTGCTGCTGCGAGCCCTTGCGGAAGATGTCGCCCGCATAGTTCACTGTGTAGGGATCGGCGAGCGTGGGAATGCCAATGTCTGCACCATTGACATCGGGGATGCCGTCGCGAAACCGCGTGTCGATGGGCATGCCGACGCCGGTCCAGCTGTTGCCGTTGAAACCGTTTGGCAGCGCATAGGTGACGCCGTTGTAGGTCAACGGCTGGCCTGGCGTGCGGATCAAGCTGGGATCGACCAGCGTCCCGAGGATCTTGTAGCCAAAGCCGCCCAAGCCCTGACCACCGAGATCGAGATACGAGGCGCGCAGCAAAACTTCGAGCCCAGAGACGGAAGGCGGCGCGATTCGCAGCGTGCCGCGGATGAATTTCTGTTCTTCACCGCCGTAGTCGTTGCCCGTGCCAATGTTCTTTACATAGCCGCGGGATTCCTCCGACAGTCCGGCAAGCCGCAAGGCCACGCCCTCGGTGATCGGCATATTCAGGAAGCCTTCGAAGCGGCGATGGTTGTAGCTGCCAGCCAGAAGATCCACACCGCCTTCGAATCTGTCTGTGGGCGCGGCGGAATGGAAGACGATGTTGCCGCCGAAGCTGTTGCGACCGTACAGCGTGCCCTGTGGCCCCTTCTGCACTTCGACCCGCGCCAGATCGACGATCGGCGGAACCTGGCTGGTGCGCGACTGGTAAATGTCATCCACGTAGATACCGAATCGCGGATCGCCGTTGGCCGCGACGTTCTCCGTGTAGGTGCCGCGCATGGCCGGCCGCAGGTCCGACCCGGAGCGCCCCATGCGGACGCCGGGAACGAGCTGCTCGAGCCGGTCCGGACTGGTCACGTTGGCGTTCTTGATTTGGGCGCCCGTGAGAGCCGAGACCGACAGGGGCACCGTCTGCAGGGGCTCCGCGCGACGCTGAGCGGTGACGACGATCTGCGTGGGTTCAGTCGCTTCGTTGGCTGCGGCAGCCGGCGCACTGGCTGGCCGCGCGGGCGGTGTCACTGTTTGCGCCGCCAGTGGCAAAGTGAAGGCGGTCGACACAAGTGCAGCCAAGGTGCTCAGGTGCAGATGGGGCTTGCGTGGGTGGCATTGGATTTGGCGCGGCATGGCTTGCTCTCCTCGAAGGTGGTCGGTGGAAAATTCGTCAGAAGAACACGGGCGCCGGCACAGGCCAGGGCTCCGAAACGGCAAGCAGTCGGTGCAACAGGGCACCGTCTGCACCGATGCGACAGACCGCCAGCGCCCAGCGGCGATGGGCGTGGCGCGGCACACTGGCCGACTGCACGCGCAACGTGTACAGCGCCGCAAAAGCGTCGCCGCTGCTGAAGGCGCGCACGACCACGGCCTGGCTGCTACTGGCCGCTGCGGGCTCGCGCACGCCGTGCAGCGCCTCGCCTGCGCTGGCCTGCACCTGCGGCCAGGCCAGGGCTGCGAGCCGCGGGTGGTCTTGCGGGTCGCCGGCGCAGACCGTGCGGTTCTGTGTCAGGAAATCGTCGCTGGCCACCGGCACGGCCGCCTCAGTCACTGCGTCGTCGGCCACCGGGCCGGCTACCCACAGCCGCGCGAGCACGCCGTCAACGACGTCGGCGAAGACACCCACGGTGCGTCCTTCGGGCGTCACATCCAGCACGGCCAGCGCGTCGGGCGCGGCCAATGCATGCGGCGTGGCCGACAGCGCCAGTGGGTGGCGGGCGAACAGGTCCAGCGCGTCGGTGCGGCCGAAAGTTTCATGGCCCATGGCCTGCACGCGCAGCGTGTTGGCCAGCGGCGCAGCGCTGCCCGGCACGCCGCGCAACAGCGCGGCCAACTCGACCAGCAGCCGAGCGGTGGGGTCGGACGCGTCGGTGGCGGTGTTCACCTTTCGCCCCCGGTCGGCACTTCGGCACCCAGGCCACCCAGCACCTGGCGCAGCACGGCAAGCTCGTCGAAGACGGTCTGGTCGCGCACGATGCGGCCCTGGCGCAGCACGTAATGGCTGCTGCCCGCGACGAGGATCTCACGCCCGCTGGCCGGCCCCCAGGCGCCCTGACTGGCGTGGACGCCACAGGCGGCCCAACGCAGGGCCACGGCCACTTCGTCGTTGGGCAGGGGCCGTGCCGCCCAGTGTTCGACGGTGAAATGAAAGTCGTGCAGCTGGGCGCGCAACTGCACCAGGCAGCCGATCCAGTAGCCGCGCCCCCAACCCGTGCGGCCCGTGGGCCAACGCACTTCGATGCTGGCCGACACAGCGGCTGCCGCCTGGCCATACAAGTCGTCGACCCAAGCCGCGTGCAGCAAGCGCATCGGCCCTTCGGCCGGGTGGCCGGTTTCGGGCCAGGCCTGCACCGCGTTGCGCACCCGGCCCATCCACTGCTGGCGCCAGGCATGGCGCGTGGTGTCGCCCAGGCAGTCGGCTTGCGCCTGGGCCAGTGCCACTGCACGCGGCGCATGCTGCATCTGCAGGGCCGCGCGCGCATTGTCGCGGTACAGCCATTCTTCGACGATGCGGTTGTCGCGCACCAGGCAGTCAGCGACGGTGGTGGCCATCTGGGCCGCACCGTTGGCTGCGCCGTACAGGGCGTCGCTGCCTTCGAGCGTCGAGCGACTGGTGATGCGGTGCGATGAATAGAACAGTCCGGGCGCGTCTTCGCTCCAGATCACGTCTTCGGCCACGACCTGCCGGTCGGCATAGGCCGCCAGGGCCCCCAACGTGCCTTGCACGACGGCTTCGCAACCGCAGCTTGGGCCGGCCAAGGTGTGCATGACCACGTCGTCGGCGTAGTGCGTGCGACACAGGCCGATGTCCTTTTCTTCCCAGATGCGGTGGGTGCAGCGGACGATGTAGTCGACGATGTCGCTGTACACGGCATCGAAGCCGTCCAAGGGCTGCTGCCGAGAGCGCAGCGCCAGCAGGTCGGCAATGGTGCGGCCCGCGGGCGAGCGCACGTGTGGGTGCTGGTTCCACGAAGACGGGGTCAAGGCAGAGGTCATCTGGGCAGCTGGTACTTGGGCAAAGGTCAAGCGCGGTAGATGCCGGCCAAGGCGCCGATCTCGTCGAAGATCATCCAGTGCTCGACAACCTGTGCGCCAGCCAGGCGCAAGTGGCTCATGCCGTTGAGCAGCACCGGCTTGTTGGCCGGGCAATCGCCGAGCAGCGCGCCGGCCTGGCTGCTGCCTTCCAGCCGCCAGCGCACGGCCACGATGACGCCGTCGGTCTCGTCCGACCAGCTCACCTTGTCAACCTGCATCACCGCGTCGGGCATGGCGCTGAGCATCAGCAGCATCAAGGCCTGCTGGTTGCGCAGGCCCGCAGCGACACGCCCGCCGCCAGCGTGGCAAACGGAATCGGTGCTGAAGTAGTGGCCCAGGCGGTCCAGTCGGCGCTGGTTCCACAGCTGGTCGAACATCACGCGCGCCCAGCTGTCCACGCCATCGTCGGCTGCCTGCAGGCCGGGCCTTGGCGCCTGCCCCAGCAGGGCGGTGGGACTGGAATGCACGAGCTGCGCGCCAGTGTGGTGTTCGGCGATGCGGCGCGCTACCACGTGGGCATCAAGCCCCAACTGCCGCACAACCGCACCGTTGTCGCGCACCAGCCATTCGGTGTGGACGAAGTTGCCGCGTGTCACGCAGTCGGCCACGAAATGAACCCCGATGCGCCGACCGGTGGCCGGCCCCCAGTTCGATGCGCCGAGGTTGGTCGATCGGCTGTAGCCCAGGTGAGAGGTATAGAAGCCCTGCGCCTCGTCGCCGTCCCAGGCCACGTTGACGTGGTGCAGTTCGCCGTCGGGGAAGGCATTCAGCGTCGATACCGTGGACGCCACGACCTCTTGCACCGAGCGCACCACACCGTAGGGTGAATAGATGGTGCAGGCGTGGTCGTAGGTCTCGTAGATGCGGCCCACCGCGCGGTCGACCCAGATCTCTTCGGTGATGCGCACGATGAAGTCGACGATGTCGGCGTAGCCAGCGTCGAACCCCGCCATCGGCTGAAGGCGCTCTGGCTTGGCCGAGCGCAGGGCCAGCGCCGGCACCTGGCGGATGCGCGTGATGCGCGGCCGCTCAGCAAGCCGGAATGGCAGGTCACGTGCCGAGTTCATGGGCATCATTGTTGTCTCGCTTTGCATGCGTATGCATAAGGGCATTCACTAGGTATTGTGGAAGGAGAACATGTCGCATGCTTGCAGCGTGCATGCGAATGCAATCACGCTGTCTGCTACGGACGAAAGGCTTGACGATGAAACGAATCCGCACCACCCACGTGGGCAGCCTGCCGCGCAGCCAGGCCGTGGTCAACCTGATCTTCGCCCGCGAAAAAGGCGAGGCCGTCGATGAAACCACGTTCGACGCCGTGATGGCGCAGGCCGTTGACGACTGCGTCGCGCGCCAGGTGACGGCGGGCGTCGACATCGTCAGCGACGGCGAGATGAGCAAGATCAGCTACGCCACCTACATCAAGGACCGCTTCACCGGTTTCGATGGCGACAGCCCGCGGCGCACACCGGCCGACCTGACCGACTACCCCGGCTTCATGGACAGGCTGCGCAGCAGCGGCGGCACGCCCAGCTACCGCCGGCCTTGCTGCGTGGGGCCCATCGGCGTGAAGACCCTTGAGCCGCTGCACAAGGACATCGCGCATGTGAAGGCCGCAGCGGCCAGGCACGGCGCCGAAGACGTGTTCATGAACTCGGCCTCGCCCGGGGTGGTGGCGCTGTTCCAACCCAACCAGCACTACAGCGACGACGACGCCTATCTCGAAGCGCTGGCGCTGGCGCTGCGCCATGAATACCACGCCATCGTCGATGCCGGACTGATCTTGCAACTGGATTCGCCCGACCTGGGGCTGGGCCGGCACATGATGTTCAAGGAGCTTGACGACGGCGCATACCTGGCGCGCATCGAGAAGCACGTCGAAGCCCTGAACTTCGCACTGGTGGCGCTGCCTGCTGACCGCATCCGCATGCATGTCTGCTGGGGCAATTACGAAGGCCCGCACCACAAGGATGTGCCTTTGGCCACCATCCTGCCCACGGTGCTGAAAGCCAAACCGCAGGGCCTGCTGTTTGAAACCGCCAACCCGCGCCACGGGCATGAGTGGGAAACGATCCGCGACATGCGGGCGTCGATTCCGCAAGACAAGGTGCTGATTCCCGGCGTTCTGGACACCACCACCAACTTCATCGAGCACCCGCGCCTGGTGGCGCAACGGCTGCAACGCTTCGTCGACATCGTGGGCGCGGACCGCGTGCAGGCGGGCAGCGACTGCGGCTTCGGCACCTTTGCGGGTTTCGGTGCCGTGGACGCCGACATCGTCTATGCCAAGCTCGCCGCCATGGCCGAGGGCGCGGTGATGCTGGGCGGCAGCAGGGAGAACACCCCATGACCCTCAAGACACTGACCGCATGGGCAAGCGGCGCGGCGCTGCTGACGAGCGTGACTGGCGGCGCGCTGGCCCAGGAGGCGCCGTCTGCCTGGCCGAACAAGCCCATCAAATACGTCGTGCCCTTCGCGCCTGGCGGCGTGTCAGACAACGTCGCACGGCTGGTGGCGCAGCACCTGAAGGACCGGCTGAACCAGACGGTGGTGGTCGAGAACAAGCCGGGCGTGTCCGGCATCGTCGGCACGCGGGCGGTCGCGCGCGCCGACCCGGATGGCTACACCATCATGGGCGGCACGATCACCACGCACGCCGTCAACCCCTTCTTCTCGAAGGCTCTCGGTTACGAGCCGGTCAAGGACTTCGCGCCGGTGAGCCTGATCGGCACGGTCAGCAACGTGCTCGTCGTGGCCCAGGGCAGCCGGTTCAATTCGGTGCAGCAGATCATCGATGAACTCAAGGTCAAGCCCGACAGCTTGACCTATGGCACTGCGGGCGCAGGCACGTCGCAGCACCTGTCGGGGCAGTTGTTCCAGAGCATCACCGGCACGCAGATGCGGCAGATCAGCTACAAGGGCGGCTCGCAGGCCATGATCGACCTCGTCGGTGGGCAGATCGACATGGTTTTTGAGACCGTGGCCGCCGCGCGCCCGCTGATCGACGGCCAGCGCGTGAAGACGCTGGGCGTGACGGCGAAGAAACCCATCAGCAGCCTGCCGGGTGTGGCACCGCTGGCCGAGTTGGGGGTGCCGGGCTTCGAGATGCAGTCGTGGCAAGGCGTGTTTGCGCCGGCGGGCACCCCGGCGCCCATCGTTGATCGCCTGGCCCGCGAGATCGCGGCGGTGGTTGCGATGCCAGATGTCCAGCAGCGGCTGCGCGCGATGGGCGTCGAGCCCGACGTCCGTTCGCCTGTGGCCTTTGCCGAATTCCAGCGCAACGAGGTCACGAAATGGGGCAAAGTCATCAAGGACGCAGGCATCCAGGCTGAATGAGACCCACCGGAGACACGACATGACAAGAACCGATTCCACCCGCGCCTGGCGCCGCCGCATCTGCTGGGGTGCTGCCGCCGTGGCCACGCTGCTTTGGGTCAGCGGCGCGCTGGCGCAGGCACCCACAACCGCCTCCACCCCCGCCCACGGCTACCCGAAGGCCGGGCGGGTTGCCATCGTCGTGCCGTTCGCTCCAGGCGGTGCCACCGACATCATCGCCAGGCTGCTGGCGGACGAACTGGGCAAGCGCTGGGGCACCGCCGTGGTGGTCGACAACAAGGCCGGTGCCGGCGGTGGCATCGGCACCGAATTCGTGGCCCGGGCCGCACCGGACGGCTACACGTTGCTGCTGGGCACACAGACCGCGTTGGCCGTCAACCCCAGCCTGCTGAAGAAGGTGGGCTACAACGTCGAGAAGGACTTTGCGCCCATCACCTTGCTGGCCCAGACGCCGCTGGTTCTGCTGGCCAGCACCAAGTCGGGCGCCAACAACGTGCAGGAACTGGTGGCCAAGATCAAGGCCAGCCCTGATGCGGTCTCGTACGGCACCAGCGGCATCGGCACGTCTCAACACCTGACGGCCTTGATGATGCTGAGCCAGCTCGGCGCCAGCGCCGTGCACGTGCCTTACAAGGGCAGCAGCCAGTCGCTGCTGGACCTGGCGGGCAACCGCATCGACATGCAGTTCGACAACATGGCCACCGCCCTGGCGTTCGCCAAGAACGGCCAGGCCAAGGCACTGGCCATCACCACGGCCACGCGCTCGCCGCTGGCGCCTGAGCTGCCGACCTTGAGCGAGGCCGGCGTGCCCGGCTTCGAAGCGGTGACGTGGCTGGGCCTGCTGGCGCCGGCTGGCACGCCGGCGCCGGTGGTCACGTTCCTGAACAGGGAAGTGGTCACCGTTTTGAACGACCCGGAGGTGGCCAAACGCCTGGCCGCGCAAGGTTTCACGCCCAAGCCCATGGGTCACGAAGCCTTCGCTCGCTTCATCCAGACCGAGACGGCCAAGTTTGCGCAGCTCATCAAGACCAATAACCTGGTGGTGGAGTAAGCCGTGGCCGCAAGAACCATCCGCCATCCGCTGGACGACCGCTTGCCAGCCATGCTGCGCAGCGGCCAACCGGTACGCGGTATCTTCAACGGCCTGCCCTGCGCGGGCATCGTCGAGATGTGTGCCTACGCGGGCTTCGACTGCATCGTGATCGACAACGAACACGGCGCTGCCGACCTGGAGACCACCGAACACATGTTGCGTGCCGCCAGGGCCAGCGGCATCACGCCCATCGTTCGCTGCTTCGAGCCCGACATCGCGCGCGTGCTCGACATGGGTGCCAGCGGTGTGCAGATTCCGATGGTCGACACCGCCGAGCAGGCGCGTGCGCTGGTGCAGCGTGTGCGCTATCCGGGTCAGGGCCAGCGTGGCAGCGCTTTCAGTTCGCGCGCTGCGGGCTACGGTGCATTCGGTGGCGCGACGCACACGCGGCGCAGCAACGACGGCATCGCCTTGATCGTGATGCTGGAAACGCCGCTGGCTGTGGCCAATGCGGCTGCCATCGCCGCGGTCGACGGCGTGGATGCGCTGTTCGTGGGGCCCAACGACCTGTCGCACACCATGGGCCATGGCAGCGACTGGGCCTGCGCACCGGTGCAGGCCGCCATTGAATGCGCGATCCGGGCCGCGGTGGCCGCAGGCAAGTGCGCAGGCACGTTGGCCCTGACGCCGCAGGACGCCGCCAAGGTCGCCGGCTGGGGAGCGAACTACCTGCTGAACGTGACCACCAGCCTCTTTACCAAAGCACTCAGGGATGCGGCACTGCCAGGCGGAGAAGCGTCTGCCGGTCTCGCGTACTGACCGGCCGAACAGGCCGCCTCGCGCGGCAGCCCGTTCACGTGCCTGGTGCCGCTGCGGGCACTGCGCCTCGGCGTTGATCGAGCGCGCCATGATTTCAAGATCGCGGCACTGAAGGCTGCGCGCGTCGCGGCGTGTCTGGCTGGCTTGGGCCTCGTCGCGCTGGTGACTTCATCTTGCAGCGCCTTGCCGGTGATCGTGCCGGACATGGCGCGCAGTGCACCGCGTCCGGTGCTCGCCGGTGCTCGCCGGCGCACAAGGGCCGATGTCGGCGGCGCGCAGTCGCGAGATCCTGGCCAAGCTCGAAGGCGCGGCTGGGCCGACCCATATCTTCGACCGCCATCTCGCGCTTGAACAGGCGGTCG
>Ga0335397_10000037_pt1 | contig 130915 bp, 119 predicted proteins | sample MAT04_FD_205740 | JGI IMG/M metagenome (GOLD analysis project Ga0335397, IMG submission 205740) | Freshwater microbial communities from Lake Fryxell liftoff mats and glacier meltwater in Antarctica - MAT-04 (spades assembly) (version 2) ...
TGTGACTAAAGCCAGGAGCAAAGGCACAAACTCGCGCGTTGAGCTGACGCGGGCAGAGCCCGTGGGGCGCTGATCTCTTGGCCGCCCGGGTTTCGGCCCAATTCCCGGGCAGATTCGCCGGGCCTTGAACCGGAGATTCGCCGGGCGCGACCCAGCAAGGCGAGTTCACCGAGGAGAAATTTCATGCCCAATCGTTTTCGTCCCGTCGCCGCTGCATTGGTCGCGGGCTGTTTCGCTGTCGCGTTGGCGTTCGGCACAGCCGCCTCGGCCCAGGTCAAGCCGTCGCCCGAGGCCGCGGCGCCGTCCGAACCCGCGCTGAAGGAAATCGCGCTGACCGAAAAGCAGATCCAGAATGTGTTGGCCGCGCACAAGGACATCGATGCGATCGCCGCCAAGATGCCGGATGACCCTCAGGCGAAGCCCGATGCGAAGATCGTCCAGCAGCTAGACGAGGCCTCCCGGAAATATGGCTTCGCCAATTACGGCGAGTACAGCGAAGTGGTCGAAACCATCAGCATGGTGATGGCCGGCGTCGACGCCAAGACCAAGACCTATGTCGGCCCCGAAGCCGAACTGAAGGCGCAGATCGGGATCGTCGAGGCTGACACCAAGATGTCGGCCGACGACAAGAAGCAGGCGCTGGCGGATCTCAACGAGGCGCTGAAGTCGCCCGGGCCGACCGTGAAGAACACCTCCAATATCGACCTCGTGCTGAAGAACTACGACAAGCTCGCCGAAGCGCTCGATGACGACGAATAGTCGCCGCTGATCGGTGATTGCTTCAGAATGCCGACGCCGCCTCGTTGCCGAGGCGGCGTTTTTGTTGATGGAACGTCGCGCGGTTGGTTCAGCGTCCCGAAAATGCCTGCTCCATCGCCCGCCTGGTCGCCACGGTCGGATCGTTCTGGTCGATCTCGACGTCACACCAGCGCACCACGCCGCCGTGGCCGACATCGCTGGTCAGCTTGACCCGGTGCGCGAGCCCGATCGGCAGCGCGCCGGCCGTCAGGCTGTCGGATGCGCGCATCAACTTCCCCCACACCGTATAGCCGCCTTCGCCGTCGAGCATTTCGCCGGCTTTCAGATCCCGCTTCGCCACCGCGACGACATCGCCGCGGAAGTCGCGCGGCTGCCCGGTCGGTTCGCGCCGCAGCGCCGCCGACAGCACCGAAATGCCGAGCTCGAGCCCGATCAGGTGATACGGCTTGTACATCGCGGCGTAGCGGCCGCTCGAATCCGTCTTCAGCCCGTATTGCTTGAAGCAATCGGCGGCGTAATCGTTCGGCGCTTCGATCACCACATAGACGCCCCAGCGCAGATCGCGGAACACCGGGCGTCCGTCACGCTCCAGCGACGACACCACCTCGACCATGCCGGATCGCTCCAGCACCCCGCCATCTGCGCGCGGCCGCAGCACATGCGGCAGATCGTCGACCCCGCAGGGTGGAAAAGCGAGCCCGGCTGCGGGCACGTCGAGTCCGGTCGCATTGGCGATCGCCGCCATTTCGATCGCGGATTTCGTGCCGTCGAGAAACGAGTTGAACATCTGCGGATTCATCCCGGCCGATTGCGCCTCGGCGGCGGAAAGACCGTAATGGCTCCACACCCCGGCCGGCGTGACGTCGTGATAGATCGGCAGATATTTGGTGCCCTTGCCGGCGGCGACGACGCGGAATCCGGTCGCGCGCGCCCAGTCCACCAGCTCGGCGGTCAGCGCCGGCTGATCGCCATAGGCCAGCGAATAGACCACGCCGGCGCGCCGCGCCTCGTCGGCGAGCAGCGGCCCCGCCAGCACGTCGGCCTCGACATTGACCATCACCACATGCTGGCCGGCGGCGATCGCCGCGCGCGCATGGCGGATGCCGGCGGCGGGATTGCCGGTCGCTTCCACCACGACCTCGATGCCGGCGGCATTCGCCGCGGCCGGATCGCTGTCGAAGCGCGTCGCCGCGATCCGGCCTTCGTCCCAGCCGACATGGCGGCAGGCGTCGCGGGCGCGCTCGGGATCGAGATCGACGATCGCCGCCACCTCAAGCCCGCGGGTGTGCGGCGTCTGGGCGAGAAACATCGAGCCGAATTTGCCGGCGCCGATCAGTGCGACGCGAACCGGCCGTCCGGCGTCGGCGCGGGCGGCAAGCAGATGATGAAGGTTCATGAGCCGTCCAATCCTGGAAATCACCGCATTCGCGTCGACCCATCCGACGTGGCGCGACTGCGGCCGAAGAGGATGACAGGCGAAGGCGTCCGTGCACGTAGCTCAAGGGTCGCGACCCGCGCAAGGGTGCGCTCCTCGCCCTGCGGCGGTCGTTTCGCCGGTCCGGTCACCTGGATTTTTGTCGATGTCGACGGCGCCACCGGTCGCCGAACTGGCAGGCGGTTGCCGCAAAGCTGCAATGCACCGCAGCTTCGGGCAGCGACAACGGCCCGGCCGCGTTGCGCCGCAGCGCGGCGTCGCGCTATAAGTTCGGGAGTGTGATGATCTGGATGCACCTTTGATGAGCCGGCGTTTCCCATGAAGGTCATGCTGGCGATCTTCAAGCTCGACAAGCTCGGCGGCAAGGAACGCGATTGCATTGCGATCGCGCGGCATCTTGCGGCGCGCGGTCACGACGTCACCGTGCTCACGACGTCGGCCGATGTGCCGGGGATCGACGATCTGAAACTGGTGACGCTGCGCGCGCGCGGGCTCGCCAATCACGCGCTGCTGCGCGATTTCGCCCGCGGGGTGATCGAGCGCAAGCTGCGCGCCGAGCCCGATGCGTTGCTGTCGTTCGAGCGGATTCCGGACGCCGATTTTCACTATGCCGCCGACGGCGCCGCGATCCTGCGCGAATGGCGGCTGTGGTCGTGGCCGCCGCGGCGTCGCACGCGGCTGGCGCTGGAGCGCGCCGTGTTCGCATCGCCGGCCGCGACCAGGCTGTTCTTCATGACCGAGCGGCAGCGCGACGAATACATCATCGCTTATGATTTCGAGCCGTCCCGCGCCACCGTGCTGCCGATGATCCTGCATGACGACCGCTACGCGGCGGCGCGCAAGCTCGGCGCCGGCGATTCGCGCAAGGATCGAGGGCGCAAGGATCTCGGCGTCGCCGCCGACGAACTGCTCGCGGTATCGGTCGCGGTCGATCCGAAGCTGAAAGGCGTCGACCGCAGTCTCGCGGCGCTGACGCTGTATCCCAAGCTGCATCTCGTCATCGCCGGATCGGATGCGCCGTGGCTGCATCGCCGCGTCGTGCGGCTCGATCTCGAGAGCCGGGTTCACATCGTCCCCTACGTCGCCGAAGTCATGGACCTGATCGCGACCGCCGATTTCATGCTGCACCCCGCGCGCTCCGAAGCGGCCGGGCAGGTGATCGGCGAGGCGCTGCTCGCCGGCGTGCCGGTGCTCGCCTCGGCGGCCTGCGGCTATGCGGACGAAATCGCGCGCAGCGGCGCCGGAATGGTGTTGCCCGATCCGTTCCAGCAGGATGCGCTGGTCAATGGTATTGCCCATATGATCGACGCGTTGCCGGCGATGCGCAAGGCCGCGGCGGTGCGGGCGCGCAGTCTGCTGCAGCAGCGCGGCGCCTGGCTGTCGGTGATCGCGGAGCGGATCGAGCGCGGCGCTGCAAAGCCTCGCTGAAACCGGGTGGATCGCTCCGCCTCGCGCGGATATGCTGCCTCGCTGATCAGCAACGAGATCCCCGATGACGGCGCGCAACTACACGATGTTCGACACCGCGATCGGCCGCTGCGGCATCGTCTGGGGCGAGCGCGGCGTAGTCGCGGTGCAACTGCCGCAGCAGAGCGAGGCGCAGACCCGCGCCCGGATCAGCCAGCGCTCCGGCGACATTCCGGAAGCCGCGCCGCCGCCGCACGTGCAGCAAGCGATCGACGGCATCGTCGCGCTGCTCGCCGGCGCGCCGATCGATCTCACCGGAATTGATCTCGACCTCGACGGCGTGTCCGATTTCCAGCGCGAGGTTTACGATATCGCGCGAACCATCCCGCCGGGCCAGACGCTGAGTTATGGCGACATCGCCAAGCGGCTCGGCGGAGTCGAACTTGCGCGCGAGGTCGGTCAGGCGCTCGGCCGCAATCCGGTCCCGGTCATCGTGCCGTGCCATCGCGTGCTCGCCGCGGGCGGCAAGCCCGGCGGATTTTCTGCCAATGGCGGCGTCGCCACCAAGTTGAAGCTGCTGGCGATCGAGGGCGCGGCGGTCCACTACACGCCGAGTCTGTTCGACTGAAATGTGGCGCGCGCTGCCTTGCGCGCCACAGCTTCGCCTCATGCTTTTCGATGTGAAGGACGGCTCAGGCCGGCGGCGGTACAGAGACCTTAACCGACGGACGTTCCAGCATTTTCTGGTTGAACGCGTCGAGTTTCGGATAGGCCTTGCGCCAGCCGCAATCGGGAAACCGGAAATCCGCATAGCCGAGCACGCAAACCAGCGTGATCTGCGCGAGATCCAGCTGTCCGTTCAAGACCTTATCGTTCTGTTCGAAACGCGCCATGCCGGTCCACGCCCGCGACCAGTGATCGTCGTACCAGCTCTGCCAGAACAACTCCTTCGGCCGCAGCAGCTTTTCGTAGCGGCACAGCAGCATCGAATCCAGCATCCCCTGCAGCAACGCGTGATCGCTGCGCACCCGCCAGCGCTCCGGCCCCGCCGCCGGGATGAGTTTGCCGCCGCCGGCGAGGTCGTCGAGATACTCGGCGATCACGAAGGAGTCGATGATAACTTCGCCATTGTCGAGGATCAGTGCCGGCAATTTCTTCAGCGGATTGACGTCGCGCATGTAGTCGTCATTGGCCTGACCGGGCACGACCGCGGCCGGGATGAATTCGATCCGGTCGATCAGCCCGAGTTCGATGGCGGCGATCCGAACCTTGCGTGCGAACGGCGAGGCGGGGGAGAAGGAGAGCTTCATCAGGAGATCCTTTCACGACAAGGCTTTTCGACGCACGCCGCGAGCGGCGCGTTGCTCAGAATGGCGTCCGTTGTATCGCTGCGCTACGCAGCGACGATGGTCTGCTTCTGCTCGCCGAGGCCGTCGATGCCGAGCGTGACGACGTCGCCGACATTGAGAAACTGCGGCGGCTTCATGCCCATGCCGACGCCGGGCGGCGTGCCGGTGGTGATGACGTCGCCGGGCAGCAGTGTCATGACTTCAGAGAGATACGACACGATCTTCGGCACGTTGAAGATCATCGTCGCCGTCGAACCGGTCTGGCAGCGCTTGCCGTTGACGTCGAGCCACATCCCCAGCCCGTGGACGTCCGCAATGTCGTCCTTGGTCACAAGCCACGGGCCCAGCGGCCCGAACGTGTCGTGTGACTTGCCCTTGGTCCATTGCCCGAGCCGCTCGAGCTGGAAGGCGCGCTCGGAGACGTCGTTGCAGACCGCGTAGCCGGCGACGTAGTTCAGCGCATCAGCCTCGGAGACGTATTTCGCGCGGGTGCCGATCACGATCGCAAGCTCGACTTCCCAGTCGAGCTTGGTCGAGCCGCGCGGCTTTTCGACATTGTCGTTCGGGCCGCACAGCGAGCTCGACGCTTTCATGAACACGATCGGCTCGGCCGGGATCGGCATGTTGGCTTCGGCGGCGTGATCCGCGTAGTTCAGTCCGATCGCGATGAACTTCGGGGCGCCGCCGACCGGCGAGCCGATCCGCGGGTGGCCGGACACTTCGGGCAGGCTTGCAGGATCGATCGCGGCGAGCTTGGCGAGGCTGGCCGGCGCAAACGCGTCGCCGGCAAGGTCTGCGACCTGCGCCGACAGATCGCGCAACTGGCCTGATTTGTCGATCAGGCCGGGTTTTTCCTGGCCAACCGCACCATATCGAACGAGCTTCATGCCGCGCTTCCTCCGAGTTTTGTTGCTGAACACCTCATGGAGCAGCACCGCGCGAATTTCAACCGGCGAGACCGGTTGCGGCCCAAGCGAGCCCGCGGCGCGGCCGCTGTTATTGCACTGCCACGAAACGAAAAGCGTCGCCGTCGCGCTTGATGTAGCCGGGTCCGAAATGACCGCCGATCACCAGCGTCGGCGTGTCGGAGAAGCGCGAGAACAGCGCGCGCCGTGTCTCGGCCGACTGCTTCGGATCGAAGTCGACCTGCGACGACCAATCCAGATGCGCCATCTGGCACGGGTGATGGGCGACGTCGCCGCTGAGCAACGCCTCCGCGCCGTCCGAACGAATGTGCAGGCAGACATGGCCGGGGCTGTGGCCGGGCGTCGGGATCAGCGTGATCTCGTCGGCGACCGCGGCGTCGCTCGTCACCAGATCGACTTTGCCGGCATCGACCACCGGCTGGATCGAATCCGCAAACACCGCAGCGTGTTCGCCCTCGGTGCTGTGCGTCTTCTAGTATTCATATTCGCTGCGGGCGAACACGTAGCGGGCGTTGGCGAAGGTCGGCGCCCAACGGCCGTCGATCAGCCGGGTATTCCAGCCGACATGATCGACGTGCAGATGCGTGCAGATCACCTGGTCGATGCTGTCGGCCGGATAGCCCGCCGCTTCCATGTTCTGCAGGAACGGTTTGTCGAGACCGTTCCAGGTCGGGACGCTGCGGCCCTGCTTGTCGTTGCCGATGCAGGTGTCGACCACGATGCGGCTGGTTGGAGTCTCGATCACCAGCGCGTGCACCGTCATCTTCAGCCGGCCTTCCGCGTTCGCGAAGTCCGGCAGCAACCATGGCAGCTTCCGGATGTCCTCACTGGTCGCCTGTGGCAGAATGAACCGGGTGCCTCCGGTGGATTCGATCTCGACGATCTTGGTGATCTTGATCTTGCCGATCGTCCAGCCCATCCCACGTTTCTCCCGATCTTTGGTGTTTTGCCCGAACATGCTGGTTTTGCCGGAGCGGTGCAATGGATCATCTGCCGCTGCGGTGCGTTAGTCGCAGGCGCAGGTTGCGCCAGATGATGGGAGATTGTTCGATGCCCGAACTCGCGATTTCGACCGACAAGGTCGGTTTCCTGATCGAGAAGGCGCGCGAATACGACGTCAAGGAAGGCGCCACCGATCCGGATTCCGGTTCGAACGGCGCCGACGACAATATGATTGGCGTGCTGGAGGACAACGGCACCGATCCGGTCGGGCAGGAGATTGCCGGCTTCATCGCTGCGATGAGCGAGGATGAGCAGATCGATCTGGTCGCGCTGATGCGCCTTGGCCGCGGCGACGGCACGATCCAGGATTGGGACGATCTGCGCCGCGAGGCCGCGGAAGGCCGCAACGGCCGCACCACGCGTTATCTGCTCGGTGAGCCGCTGCTCAGCGATTATCTCGCCGCCGGTCTCGATGAGTTTGGGCTATCCTGGAACGACGAGCGGATCACCCCGGTGGTGTGACCGCCAGCCAGAGCCCGGCGAGCAACAGGCGATTCTATCACGCGGTTAGGCCGTCGCGGCGCGCGGCGGTTTTGTCTCGCCCGCGATATAACTTCGTCCCATCCCTGCGCGATCTGCTCGGAAACCGTAAATCAGCGACCTGGTATCTTTCCGAGGTGTGGATTTTTTACCGGCATTTCGAGCCGGTGGCGGTCTATCCTTTTCCGATCTGCATCAGCTCCGAAGTGGAGTTGGAGAAGATTGATGAAGCTGGAAGCTGATTTCGACTATCGCGATTTTCTCGCCAGACTCGGCGTTGGAAAATCGGTCCTTCGCTTCGCACGCGATCAGGTGATCTTTTCCCAGGGCGACGCCGCTGATAGCGTGTTCTTCCTGCTCGATGGCCGGATCAAGGTCGTTGTATTGTCCGCGCAAGGCAGAGAGGCGGCGACCGGCCTCGTCAATTCCGGGCAATTCTTCGGGGATAATTGTCTGATCGGCGAGCAGGTCCGCTCCGCGACGACGATCGCGATGCGCGATTGCGTCGTCGCGTCGATCAGCAAGGCTGTGATGATCGAAATGCTGCGCACCGAGCCGCAATTCGCCGAGCTGTTCATCCGTCATCTGCTGCTCCGCAATCGCGGGATCGAAGAGGATCTGATCGATCAGCTTTTCAATTCCAGCGAAAAGCGTCTTGCGCGGTTGCTGCTGCGCCTCTCCAAACTTGACGACAATGGTGGCGTCCAGCCGATCGCGCCGCATATCAGCCAGGAGACGCTGGCCGAGATGATCGGCACCACGCGCTCGCGCGTCAGCTTCTTCATGAACAAGTTTCGCAAGCTCGGCCTGATCAGCTACGACCGCAACATCGAAGTGCATCCACGGCTGAGCGCAATGTTGCAGGACCATTCCGAAGTCCGCAGCTGAGCCCACCGACGGCTTCCAGAGAGAGCCGGCCCGCTTCCGACCCCAGATCGAAGCCGGGCGTAGCTGCACCACCCCCACGAACTGTGTTCCGCCGTTGGGTCGTCGCGCCACGCGCAAGGCGGCTATCGACACCTCGCGCATCTGCAGAGCTATCGAACGGCTTTACGCCAGCGGCGCGGCGTGGTTGAGGGGAGAGTGAGGCGCGCGCATCTTTGCGCCGTCGAAAGATCGCTGCGCGTGCCGCTGTCATCCTTCGAGGCTCGCTTGGCACGTGCCTCCGGATGACGAGTCTTGTACATTACAGAGCAAACAAGAAACGAACCGGAGGAAGAATGCCCGACTTCATCACCCTCGATGCGCTGGTGCGCAACACCGCGCAGGCACGTCCGGACCGCATTGCGGTGATCGATGGCGAGCGGAAATTGCGTTACGCGGAATTCGATGCGCTGATCGACCGTATCGCTGCCGCGCTGCAGTGCGACGGCGTGAAGCCGACCGATGCGATTTCGATCTGCGCATTGTCGTCGATCGAATATGCCGCGACATTCCTCGGCGCGCTGCGGGTCGGCGTCGCCGTGGCGCCGCTGGCGCCGTCCTCGACCGCGCAGGACTTTGCCGCGATGGTGAAGGATTCCAGCGCCAAGATTCTGTTCACCGACGACTTCGCCGCCGAGGCGATGAAGGACGCCGCGATCGATGCCTCCGTGCGCCGCGTCGCACTCGACGGCGGGGCAAGCGGCGCGGCGTTCTCGGGCTGGCTTGCAGCCGAAGGCGCGAAGCCCGCGCCGGTCTCAGTCGATCCGGAATGGGTGTTCAACATCATCTATTCGTCGGGCACCACCGGCACGCCGAAGGGCATCGTGCACACCCATAGTCTGCGCTGGCGGCAATACGGCCAGCTCGATCCGCTCGGTTACGGCCCCGAGGCGGTCACGCTGCTGTCGACGCCGCTTTATTCCAACACCACGCTGGTCTGTTTCAATCCGACGCTGGCCGGTGGCGGCACGCTGGTGCTGATGAAGAAATTCGACGCCCGCGGCTTCCTCGACCTCGCCCAACGGCACCGCGTCACCCACGCAATGCTGGTGCCGGTGCAGTATCGGCGGATCATGGCGCTGCCGGAATTCGGTTCCTACGACCTGTCGTCGTTCGTGATGAAATTCTGCACTTCGGCGCCATTCGCGGCCGAGCTGAAGCGCGACATCCTCGCGCGCTGGCCGGGTGGCCTCACGGAGTTTTATGGCATGACCGAGGGCGGCGGCTCCTGCGCGCTGCTCGCGCACGAGCATCCAGATAAGCTCGCCACGGTCGGCCAGCCGATGCCGGACCACATCATCCGGCTGATCGACGAGGACGGCAATTTCGTGCCGCAGGGCAGCATCGGCGAGATCGTCGGACGCTCGGCGGTGGTGATGACGGGCTATCTCAATCAGCCGCAGAAGACCGCCGAAACGTTCTGGACCGACAAGGACGGCCAGCGCTGGGTGCGCACTGGCGACGTCGGACGTTTCGATCAGGACGGTTTCCTGACGCTGATGGACCGCAAGAAGGACATGATCATCTCCGGCGGCTTCAACATCTATCCGAGCGACATCGAGGCGATCGCGAGCCAGCATCCCGCGGTGCTCGAAGTCGCCGTCGTTGGTATGCCGTCCGAAGATTGGGGCGAGACGCCGGTGGCCTTCGTTGTGGCGCGGCCGGGCGCGATGCTCGATCCGGCGGAGCTGAAGGCGTGGACCAATGCGAAGGTCGGCAAGACCCAGCGGCTGTCCGAGGTCGTCCTCTCCGAAGCGCTGCCGCGCAGCGCGATCGGCAAGGTGCTGAAACGCGAGCTCCGCGATCAGCGGCTGGCGGCGGGCGCCGTGTCGTGAACAAGAAGATCGTCATTCCGGGACGCGCCGTCAGGCGCGAACCCGGAATCCAGAGCTTGGCGTGCGAGGCCTGGTGAACATCTCGAGATTCCGGGTTCGCTCGCTGTGCGAGCGCCCCGGAATGACGAACGGGAGGGCAGGGCGCGAAGAAGGCGATGCCCTCAATAATGCGGCGGGCGTTCGTTGGCCGGTGTGGCGACGCTGGATTCCGCCTGCTGCAGGCGTTCGCTCAGCGCTGCGATCTGTCGCGTCAGCGTGTCGATCTGCTTCCATTGCGCGGTCACGGTCTGGTTCAACGTCTCGATGGTTTCGTCCTGATAGCTCAGGCGCATCTCGAGCGCGTCGATGCGGTCGCTCAAAGATCCATCGTCGGCCATCGGACCGCTCCAATGCTGCAAAGAATCGCCGGACCGGATCGGGTCCGCGCGATGATCTATCAGCCCCGCGCGCCGCGCGAAACCCCGCCGCAATTGCGGATCGTGATTGACGGGGAGAGGCCCGATGCGTCGAGGATTGCTCAGGCCGGCCGGAATATGTCAATTAGGCTGGCGCCGAAGCGCGGCGCGGTGAACCAAAGAGCCTGTTCCCATGAGGAATTTTCACTTTGCCGGCCGGTCCACGGTCCATGGCCGCAACGCCATGGTGGCGACCTCGCATCCGCAGGCGGCGCTCGCCGCGATCGAGATCCTGCAGGCGGGCGGCACCGCGGCTGATGCCGCAATCGCCGCCTCGGCGCTGCTGTCGGTGATCGAGCCGCAATCGACCGGCATCGGCGGTGATTGCTTTGCGTTGTATCAGCCTAAGGGCACCGGGAAGATCGTCGCCTATAACGGCTCCGGCCGGGCGCCGGCGGCGGCCAAGGCGGAGTGGTTTCTCGAGCGCGGCATCGATGCGATCCCGCTCACCAGCCCGCATGCGGTGACGATCCCCGGCGCGATCGACGCCTGGGCGACGATCCTGCGCGACCACGGCCGGTTCGGCTTCGACAAATTGCTGCAGCCCGCGATCAAGGCCGCGGCCGAAGGCTATGTGGTGGCGCCGCGGATCGCGTTCGACTGGCGGAACGGCTTCGAGAAGCTGAAGAAGGGCGTTAACGCGGCGCGCTATCTGTTGCCGCACGGCGAACCGGCCAGAACCGGCGACGTCATCAGGCAGCCGGAACTGGCGCAGACGCTGAAGCTGATCGCCGACAACGGCCCCGACGCGTTCTACAAGGGGGCCGTCGCGCAGGACATGGTCGAGACGCTGCGCGGGATCGGCGGCCTGCACACGCTCGAGGATTTCGCCGAACACACCACCGAGACGACGTTGCCGCTCGGCACCGTCTACAAGGGCTTCGACGTCTGGCAGTGCCCGCCGAACGGTCCCGGAATCACCATGCTGGTGATGCTGAACATCCTCAGCCGGTTCGACCTCGGCAAGTTCGGTCCGCTCAGCGTCGAGCGCTTTCATCTCGAAGCCGAGGCGACACGGATCGCCTACATGATGCGCGAAGAGCACATCGGCGATCCGGCGCATGTCGATATCGACGTCGTCCGCATCCTGGCGCGGGAGTTCGGCGAGGAGCATTGCAGCAAGATCGCGCTGGACAAGCTGCTGGACCTGCCGCATGTCGCGCCGCCGATGAACCCGTCGACGGTGTACATCACCGTTGTCGACGAGGACCGCAACGTCTGCTCGTTCATCAACTCGATCGCGCATTCTTTCGGTTCGGCGATCGTCTCGAACAAGACCGGCATCCTGCTGCAAAACCGCGGCGCCGGCTTCCGCGTCCAGCCCGGCCACCCGAACTGCATCGCGCCGAAGAAACGCCCGCTGCACACCATCATTCCGAGCTTCGCCACCGAGAACGGCCGGGCGCGGTTGTCGTTCGGCGTGATGGGTGGCCAGTACCAGCCGGTTGGCCAGGTCCATGTGCTGACCAACATCCTCGACTACGGCCTCGACGTGCAGGAGGCGATCGATCTGCCGCGCGGCCTGCACTACGAGGGCATCTACCAGCTCGAGGACGGCGTCCCGGCCGCGACCGTCGAAGGCCTGAAGCAACTCGGTCACAAGGTCGCGCCGGTCGGCACGCCGCATGGCGGTGGCCAGGGGATCTGGATCGATTGGGACAAGGGCACGCTCACCGGCGGCTCCGACCCGCGCAAAGACGGCTGCGCGCTCGGCTATTGAGACGAGAATTCCGTCATCGCGAGCGAGGCGAAGCAATCCACAGCTCAGTGTCCGACGTCTGGATTGCCGGGTCGCTTCGCTCCTCGCAATGACGGCCGGAATGGCGGGGAGGAACGCCGCGTGAAAATCGCGATTCTCGACGATTACTTCGACACGCTGCGGACGCTGCCCTGCTTCGCCAAGCTGGCGAGCCACGACGTCACGGTCTTCAACGATCAGTTGCAGGACACCGACGCGCTGGCGGAGCGGCTGAAGGAAACAGAGGCGCTGGTGCTGATCCGCGAGCGCACCCGGATCCACGCAGCCCTGTTGGAGAAACTGCCGAAGCTGAAGCTGATCAGCCAGCGCAGCGTCTACCCGCACATCGATATCGACGCCTGCACGCGGCTTGGCATCGTCGTCTCGTCGAACATGCACGCCGGCACGCCGTCATACGCCGCGGCGGAGCTGACCTGGGGGCTGGTGCTGGCGGCGATGCGGCAGATTCCGCAGCAGGCGGCGGCGCTGAAAGGCGGCGTCTGGCAGATCGGCGTCGGACATACGCTGCGTGACAAGACGCTCGGCATCTTTGGCTACGGCCGGATCGGCAGCGTGGTCGCTGGCTATGGCCGCGCTTTCGGCATGACGGTTCTGGTGTGGGCGCGCGAACCCAGTCTGGCGCAGGCCCGCGCCGATGGCCATCAGATCGCTGGTAGCAAGGAAGAATTCTTCGCGCAGAGCGATGTGCTGTCGCTGCACATGCGGCTGGTGGACGCCACCTGCGGCATCGTCACGCGGTCCGATCTGGCGCGGATGAAGCCGGGCGCCCTGCTGGTCAATACCAGCCGGGCCGGGTTGATCGAGCCCGGCGCGCTGGTCGAGGCGCTGCGCGCGGGGCGTCCCGGCATGGCGGCGATCGACGTGTTCGACGCCGAGCCGCTACGCGATCCGAGCGATCCGTTACTGAAGATGGACAATGTCGTCGCGACCCCGCACATCGGCTACGTGTCGCGCGATGAATACGAGTTGCAGTTCAGTGAGATCTTCGACCAGATCGTGGCATATGCGGCTGGTGAGCCGATCAACGTGGTCAATCCGGCGGTGACGTCGCACGCACGGCGCTGAACCTGGCACAAACGCAAAAAGACCGGCTCGAAGCCGGTCTTTCGCGGTGATCTCAATCGGGATAGCTACCCGGATGCGATCACACTCGCACCATCACAGGTTGCGATTGACTGCGCCTGCCGCCTTGTCGGCGGTGTCCTTCACCGCTTCCTTGGCATCGCCGAGCGCCTGCTGGCCCTTACCCTTGGCTTCCTGCAGCGCGCCTTCGCCTTCCAGCTTCTCGGAGCCGGTGGCCTCGCCAATACCCTGCTTGGCCTTGCCGACTGCCTCGTTGGTGGCGCCCTTGATTTTGTCCATCGTGCTACCCATCGGAATTCTCCCTTGATCTCATGAGCGTCACCTGACTGGTGCGCTGCACATCGACAACAGCAGGTTCAGTCGGATGTTCCGGCCTTTATTATGAGTGATTGCTTCAAATCTTTGGAACAAAACCGCGAGTGCTACACCAGCCACTGCACCTCCCGAGTACGCTTTCTGTCGGCTTGAAAGATGCCGCGTAGTGGGGTTCTATGGTACCTATTGTGCGTGGCCGTGCGACTTCCTGTTCCCTGGTCTGATCAGCGCCTATTTTTCGGCAAATATTAACTGAGGCAGCCTTCGCCCTGCGCTGTTTGTGATCGAGTTAACGCAGCGGAAGCTCCCAGGTCCCATGGTCTGGCTCTAGCTACTGCTGGACGGCCGGCGCTGATCGACTGCGTTGGCAGAGACTCCAGGGGATGGTGCGAGTAAACTCACCTTGCCAGGCCGGGTAGGGTGCAGCGAGAGATCCAAAGCCTGACGAAGACGGCCGAGAGAGCGTTGCGAGATGACCGGCCTACGGCAAGTAATGACAAAGGTGCGGGAGCCTCGAGAGGATTGGATATCGAGGCTCGCGTCCTGGCTCCGCGGTCGTGGCGCCGGCACGCTGGTGCCAGCCGATATCGACGAGCGCGAGTTGCGGCTTATCCGCGCCGCGCAGATTCAAAGCGTCAGCCGGCTCGTACCGGTGACGATGTCGATCAATGTGATCAACGCGACCCTTGTGGTGATGGTGTTTTGGGACACCGGCCCCCACGCCTTCTTGCTGGCGTGGTTCGGCGCCATCTGCGCGGTTGCCGGATTGGCAATGCGGTCGTGGCACAAGTCGCGGCGTGCGCCGCCGCGTGAGGCCTCGACGAACGCGACCCGACGGATGAGCGTGCAGGCGTTGATCCTCGGTCTGATCTGGGGCGCGATGCCGATCGCGCTGTTTCCCAACGCCGCACCTTCCGATCAGTTGATCATTGGCTGCCTTGTCACCGGCATGGTGTCAGGCGGCGCGTTTGCGCTGTCGACGGTGCCGCGCGCCGGCCTCGCCTACACTTGGGCGACGGTGCTCTGCGCCGCGATCTCGCTGATACTGTGCACCGGCACCAGCTATCTGATCACCATTGCGTTCCTGATGCTCTACGCGCTGTTCATCTCGCGCAATCTGGTGTCGCACGGTGAGATGTTCTTCGACAATCTGCGCGCGAAGTTTGAACTGGAGCGCAACACCGAAATCATCTCGCTGCTGCTCAAGGACTTTCAGGCCAACGCCAGCGATTGGCTGTGGCAGACTGACACCCAGGGACGGTTGGTCCACGTGCCCGACCGTTTCGTCGAGGTGGCGCATCTGCCCGCCAACATCCTGTGCGGCGCACTGCTGTCCGACGTGATCGGTATGCTGTGTTCAGACGACGGCCGTTGTGCGGCCACTGTCGCCGCCAAGATGGTGATGCGCGAGCCGATGGATGAGCTGATCGTGCACGTGACGATCGGCGGGAGTCCGCGGCTGTGGTCACTGACGGCTAAGCCGATGTTCGATTACAATGACGAGTTCGCCGGTTATCGCGGAGTCGGACGCGACGTCACCGAGCGGCGGCGCGCCGAGCAGGCCGAAGCGGAGAATCGGGCGAAATCCGGCTTCCTGGCGATGATGAGCCACGAGATTCGCACGCCGATGAATGGCGTGTTGGGACTCGCCAATTCGCTGCTCGAGACCAAGCTCGATCCCGACCAGCAGCACGCGGTCGCCACTATCCGCGACTCCGGCGACAATCTGCTGCGTATCCTCAATGACATTCTCGATCTGTCTAAGCTCGAAGTGGGCCGCCTCGAATTCGAGCAGGTCAACTTCTCGCCCTCCGTGCTGGTCGATGCGGTGCGCTCGATCGTCGAGCCGAACGCCCGGGCCAAGGGGCTGGCGCTCAAGATCGATGTCGATCCGCGCTTGCCGCCGGCCCTGACCGGAGACGCCGCGCGCATCCGCCAGGTGCTGCTCAACCTCGCGTTCAACGCCGTCAAATTCACCGATCACGGCAGCGTTTCGATCGTGCTGACCTGCGTCAAGCGTGACGACGCCCACGCGACGATCGAGTGGCAGGTCACCGACACCGGCATCGGCATCCCGCCGGAGCAGATGGGCTCGCTATTCACCGAATTCGCGCAAGGCGACGCGTCGATCAACCGCCGGTTCGGCGGCACGGGGCTGGGGCTCGCGATCAGTCGGCGGATCGTCGAGCAAATGGGCGGCGCAATCGATGTCACTTCGAAACCGGGTGAGGGGTCGACGTTCCGCTTCAGCCTCGATTTGCCCTGGACCAATGCGCTGATCTCCGATCATCGGTTGGAACGCGTCGGCAATGACGATCTCCGGACCCGGATCGCGATGCTCGGTCGACCGCTGCGTGTGCTGATCGCCGAGGACGACGCTACCAATCAGCTGGTGGTGATGAAGATGTTGCAGGAATTCGCTGCCGACGCGCAAGTCGTCTCCGATGGCGCCGAAGCGTTGCGCATGCTCGCGCAAGAGGAGTTCGACGTCGTATTGATGGATGTGCGGATGCCGACGATGGACGGTCTCGCCGCCACGCGCGCGATCCGCAGCCGCGGCGGTGCGCTCGAAGGGCTGCCGGTCATCGCACTGACCGCAAACGCGTTCCCCGACGACATCAGGATTTGTCGCGAAGCCGGAATGACCGACTTCCTCGCCAAGCCGCTACGCAAGCCGGCGCTGGTCGCAGCGGTGTTGCGTGCGCTCCGCGGCGGCGGCAGCGCAGCCGGGATCGCGGCGCCTCCCGCAGCAGAACCTGCGCCGCTTGATCTGAACATCCTGACCGAGCTCGCCGAGGAAATCGGTCGGGATCAGATCAATGAAATGGTGACGCTGTTTTTCAGCGAAACCGAGCGCCGCATCGCGCTTTTCAGGCAATTCGGTAACAAGATCGATCGCGACCTGTTGGCGGTCGAGGCGCATTCCATGAAGGGCGGCGCCGCAACGCTAGGGTTCTCGCTCATCGCCGATATCGCGCGTTCGATCGAGCAGAACTCGGCCATCGTATCGCCGGACGCGCTCGACTTCCAAACCGGGCAACTGGCGAAGGCGTTGTCGGAATTGCGTCCGCACTGCGAGGCCAGCTTCAAACTGGCGAGCTGAGGCAACGCCGTCCGGTCCGGGGGGCCACCGATCGCTTCTGGGATGTCGGGATCGGGCGATCACATTCGTCCTCGGCATATCTCTTTCAAGATCGACTGCGCCGATCAGGCCGAGGTCGATCGACTGTGGGATGCGCTGCTCAACGGCGGTACGCCGGACCGGTGTGGCTGGCTTCGCGATCGCTACGGCCGGTCCCGGCAGATCGTTCCGTCGATCCTGCCGAAACTGTTCAGCGGCTCCGTTCGAGCGGGTGCGGAACGGGTAACGCAGGCCATGATGAAAATGGCGAAGCTCGATGGCGACGCATTTCAGCGGGCCTACGACGGAGCACAAGCATAAAGCAGGGCGCCGGAATCCTGAACTCTGATGATTATTGACAATCGTCAGTGCTCAGTAGACAGTTCCATCGTTGTCGTTCGAGGACCTGTCGATGCTTGCGCACCCGATTTTCGATGGATTTATCCGGTTGTTCATCGGCTTGCTGATCGCATTCGCGGCGATCGGGCTGGCCGGCTGCAACGACAAGCAGGTCAAGAAGGAGCGCCCTGATCGGCCCGTCCTGGTCGAGACCGTGCATTATATCGCGGCCTCTCCCGAACGCAGTTTCGTCGGGACGGTCCGGCCGCGGATCGAGACCGATATCGGCTTCCGGGTCTCCGGAAAGGTCGCGAAGCGCCTTGTCGAGGTCGGGCAGACCGTCGAGATCGACCAACCGCTGGCGCTGCTCGACCAGACCGATCTCAAGCTGCAAACGGAACAGTCCGAGGCCGAGCACCGCGCCGCCAAGGGCGTGCTGGCGCAGGCGACCGCGTCCGAGAACCGCGTCAAGGAGCTTCGCGCCAAGGGTTGGGCGACGGAAGCGCAAATGGATCAGGCGCACGCCGCGGCGGATGAGGCCCGCGCCCGCTTCGCCCGTGCCGAGCGTTCGGTGGACCTGACCCGCAACGCGCTGTCCTATGCGAGCCTCATCGCCGATACCCGCGGCGTCATCACCGCAACGCTGATCGACGCCGGCCAGGTGGTCGCGGCCGGGCAGCCGGCGTTCCGCGTGGCGCGGTTCGGCGAGAAGGAGGCCGTGGTGGCGATCCCGGAGACGCTGGTCGGTCGCGCCAAGCAGGGCGAGGCCCGCGTCACGCTGTGGTCCGAGCCCGGCAAGACCTACGCAGCGAAGCTGCGCGAGATTGCGCCGATGGCAGACCCGGCGACCCGCACCTACCTCGCCAAGTTCCTGTTGCCCGATGCCGACGACCGCGTCTCGCTCGGCATGACCGCGACATTGACGCTCGCCGATTCGGCGACGGATCGCGTGGCGCGGCTGCCCCTTGCTGCATTGTTCAATCAGGGCGGCGCGTCGTCGATCTACGTTGTCGATGGGTCCGGTCGGGTGACGCTGAAGCCGGTCACCGTGAAGGCCTACGAGACCGATCATGTGGTGATCAGCGGCGGCGTCGAGGAGGGCGCCAAGGTGGTCGTGCTCGGCGTGCAAAAGCTCGATCCGGCCGAGAAGGTCCGGGTCGTGTCATCGTTGTCGTTCTAGATCGCGAGACGCGCCGATGCGGTGGTTCAATCTCTCGGCGTGGGCGGTCAAGCACCCGGCGCTGATCCTGTTCCTGATCTTCGCGCTGGGCCTCTCCGGCATCTACTCCTATCAGCGGCTCGGCCGCGCCGAGGACCCGTCCTTCACCGTCAAGGTGGCGGTGATCTCGGTGATCTGGCCGGGCGCCACCGCGGCGGAAATGCAGGCGCAGGTCGCTGATCCGATCGAGAAGAAACTGCAGGAGCTGCCCTATTTCGAAAAGGTGCAGACCTATTCGAAGGCCTCCTTCACTGCGATGCAGGTGACCTTCCGCGACTCGACGCCGCCCGCCGAGGTGCCTCATCTGTTGTATCTGCTGCGCAAGAAGCTGTGGGACGTCGCGCCGCAACTTCCGAGCAATCTGATCGGCCCGAACATCAACGACGAATACAGCGACGTCGATTCGATCCTCTACATGATGACCGGAGACGGCGCCAACTACGCGCAGTTGAAGAAGGCAGCCGAAGGCCTGCGCCAGCGGCTGCTGAAGGTCGAGAACGTCACCAAGGTCAATATCTATGGCGCCCAGGACGAGCGGATCTATGTCGAGTTCTCGCACGCGAAACTCGCCACCCTCGGCCTGACGCCGCAGGCGCTGTTCGACTCGCTCGCCAAGCAGAACGCGGTGACGCCCGCGGGCACCGTGGAAACCTCGTCGCAGCGCGTGCCGCTGCGCGTCACCGGTGCGCTCGACGGCGTCAAGGCCGTTGCCGAGACGCCGGTGGAAAGCAACGGCCGCGTGTTCCGGCTCGGCGACATCGCGACCGTGTCTCATGGCTACGTCGATCCGACCGACTATCTGGTGCGGCAGAAGGGCAAACCTGCGATCGGCATCGGTGTGGTCACCGCCAAGGGCGCCAACATCCTCGATCTCGGCGAGCAGGTGAAGGCCGCGACCGCCGAGTTCATGGGCGACGTGCCGCAGGGCATCGAGATCGAGCAGATCGCCGACCAGCCGCTTGTGGTGAGACACGCGGTCGGCGAGTTCATGAGTTCGTTCCTCGAGGCGCTGGTGATCGTGCTGTTCGTGTCGTTCCTGGCGCTCGGTTGGCGCACCGGCGTCGTGGTCGCGCTGTCGGTGCCGCTGGTGCTGGCGATCGTCTTCATCGTGATGAACGTGATGTCGCTCGACCTGCACCGCGTCACGCTCGGGGCGCTGATCATCGCGCTCGGCCTTCTGGTCGACGACGCCATCATCGCGGTCGAGATGATGGTCGTCAAAATGGAGCAGGGCTGGGATCGCGCCCGCGCCGCGTCGTTCGCCTGGGAGTCGACCGCATTTCCGATGCTGACCGGAACGCTGGTCACGGCCGTGGGCTTTCTGCCGATCGGCCTGGCCAACTCCTCGGTCGGCGAATATGCCGGCGGCATCTTCTGGATCGTGGCGATCGCGCTGATCGCGTCATGGTTCGTCGCGGTGATCTTCACGCCCTATATCGGCGTCAAGCTGCTTCCGGATTTCGCCGGCAAGAAGGGCCACAATCCGGACGAGGTTTATCACACCCGGATCTATCGCGCGCTGCGCGCCGGCGTGGCCTGGTGCGTACGCTGGCGTGGGACGGTCGTGCTCGCCACCGTCGGCATCTTCATCGCGTCGATCATCGGCTTCGGCCATGTCCAGCAGCAGTTCTTTCCACTGTCCGAGCGGCCTGAACTGTTTCTGCAACTGCGGCTGCCGGAAGGCACCGCGTTCAACGTCACCATGAACACCGTGAAACAGGCCGAGACGCTGTTGAAAGACGACGGCGACATCGCGACCTACACGGCTTACGTCGGCAAGGGTTCGCCGCGGTTCTGGATGGGCCTCAACCCACAACTCCCGACCGAATCCTTCGCCGAGATCGTGATCGTCGCCAAGGACGTCGCGGCGCGCGAGCGGATCAAGGCGCGGCTCGAACAGGCGGCGCATGACGGCCGGCTCGCCGAGGCGCGGGTTCGGGTCGATCGTTTCAACTTCGGCCCGCCGGTCGGATTCCCGGTGCAGTTCCGGGTGATCGGCTCCGACACGGCCAAGGTCCGTGAGATCGCCTACAAGGTGCGCGACATCGTCAAAGCCAATCCCAACGTCATCGATCCGCATCTCGATTGGAACGAGCAGGCGCCCTATCTCAAGCTGGCCGTCGATCAGGACCGCGCCCGCGCCCTCGGGCTGACGCCGCAGGACGTCTCGCAGGCGCTCGCGATGCTGATCTCCGGCGCGCAGGTCACGGCGGTCCGCGATGGCGTCGAGAAGATCGGCGTCGTCGCGCGCGCGGTGGCGTCCGAGCGGCTCGATCTCGGCCGCATCGGTGAACTCACCATCACTGCGCGCAACGGCGTCGCGGTGCCGCTGTCGCAGATCGCCAAGGTCGAGTACGCCCATGAGGAGCCGATCCTGTGGCGTCGCAATCGCGACATGGCGATCACCGTGCGCGCCGACGTCGCCGACGGCGTCCAGGCGCCGGACGTCACGAACGCGATCTGGCCGCAGCTCAAGGAAATCCGTGACAGCCTGCCGTCCGCCTATCGGATCGAGATCGGCGGCGCGATCGAGGAAGCCGCCAAGGGCAACGCGTCGTTGTTCATCCTGTTTCCGGTGATGGTGATCGCGATGCTGACGCTGCTGATGATCCAGCTGCAGAGCTTCCCGCGGCTGCTGCTGGTGTTTCTCACGGCGCCGCTCGGGGTGATCGGCGCCTCGCTCGGCCTCAATGTCGCCAACGCGCCGTTTGGCTTCGTCGCGCTGCTCGGTTTGATCGCGCTGGCCGGCATGATCATGCGCAACACCGTGATTTTGGTCGATCAGATCGAGACCGACGTCTCGCAGGGCGCGACCCGCCGCGAGGCGATCGTCGAAGCCACGGTGCGCCGCGCCCGGCCGGTGGTGCTGACGGCGCTGGCTGCGATCCTCGCGATGATTCCGCTGTCGCGCTCGGCGTTCTGGGGACCGATGGCGATTACAATCATGGGCGGTCTGTTCGTCGCCACCTTCCTGACGCTGTTCTATCTGCCCGGCCTGTACGCGCTGTGGTTTCGCAAGAGTCTCGACGAGCGTGGCGGTAACGGCGAAGCCGATCTTGCGCCGCAACATGCCGATCAGGCGCAGCGCGCGTTTCCGCTTGCCGACGCAGCGGAATAATTCAATATCTGATCCAGAATGACGCTGATCACAGACAATACCGAAGCCGATATGCGGCGCCGCATCCTGGTGGTAGCGGAGCGGCTGTTCCGTCAGATCGGCTATCAGAAGACCACCGTGGCCGATATCGCCAAGGTGCTGCAGATGAGCCCCGCGAATGTGTATCGCTTCTTCGATTCAAAGAAAGCGATCCACAAGGGTGTGGCGCGTCATCTGATGGGCGAGGTCGAGCAGGCGGCGGAGAACATCGCTGCGGCGGATGGTCCGGCGGCCAAGCGGCTGCGCGACCTGCTCGGCACTATCCATCGCATGAACCGGGAGCGCTACGTCGGCGACGAAAAACTCCACGAGATGGTCGCCATCGCAATGGAGGAGAACTGGGACGTCTGCATCAATCACATGGAGCACATCCTCGCCGCCATCGGGCAGGTGGTTGCGCAGGGCGCGGCGAGCGGCGAATTCGATGCGCCCGACGTGCCACTGGCGGCGGGTTGCACGTGCACCGCGATGGTTCGCTTTTTCCACCCGCAGATGATCGCGCAGAGCTTTGACAATGAGGGGCCGACGCTCGACCAGATGGTCGACTTCGTGCTTGCTGGTCTGCGCGCCGGCCGCCACACCGCTTCTCCCTAACTCCAGGAACAATCGCTTGACCGATCTGCACTCCTACGAACCGGTGAATGGCCACGGCCTCAAGCATGATCCCTTCAACGCCATCATAGCGCCGCGGCCGATCGGCTGGATTTCGTCCAGCGATGCCAAGGGCAACGTCAATCTCGCGCCTTACAGCTTTTTCAACGCCTTCAACTACACGCCGCCGCTGATCGGCTTTTCCTCGACGACATGGAAGGACACTGTCGCCAACATCCAGGAAACCGGCGAATTCGTCTGGAACCTGGTGACGATGGAATTGGCTCCGGCGATGAATGCGACGTCCGCGACCGTGCCGCACGAAGTCGACGAGTTCACTCTCGGCAACCTCACCAAGCTGCCGAGCCGGCTGGTGAAGCCGCCGCGGGTCGCCGAAAGCCCGGTGTCGTTCGAGTGCCGGTTGTCGGAGATCATCCAGCTGAAGGGCGCCGATGGTGCGCGGGCTGAAGCCTGGCTGACGATCGGCGAAGTGGTCGCGGTGCATATCGACAAGCGGCTGATCCAGGATGGCGTCTACCAAACCGCGCTGGCGCATCCGATCATGCGCGCCGGGCGCCGCGGCGATTATTTCGAGATCAGGCCCGACGCGATGTTCGAAATGCCGCGTCCGGCCTGAAGGCGCCGGCGTATAACTCGTCGTGATAGTTCAGCACCGCCGCGTTGACCTGCGGCGCGAACACCCCCACCATAGAGCGAAACCGCTGCAGGTGTGCGTGTGACCACTCTGAGCCATCGCCAGTCCGAAATTCTCAACCTCGCCCGCGCCTCCGGTCGGGTGATGGTGGATGATCTCGCCCGCCGCTTCGAAGTCTCGGCGCAGACCATCCGTAAGGATCTCAACGATCTGTGCGATCAGCGCTCGCTGACGCGAATCCACGGCGGGGCGATCGTCGCCTCCGGCGTCGAGAACCTTGCTTATGAGGCGCGCCGCTTCGTCGCTGCCGAGGAAAAACGGGCGATCGGGGCCGCCGCGGCGGCGCAGATCCCGAACGGCTGCTCGCTGTTCATCAACATCGGCACCACGACCGAGGAGGTCGCGAACGCGCTGACCTCGCACGAGGAACTGCTGGTGATTACCAACAACCTCAACGTCGCGATGCTGTTGTACAAATATCCGCGGATCGAGGTGATCGTCGCCGGCGGCACGGTGCGCCGCGCCGATGGTGCGGTGATCGGCTCGGCGGCGATCAGCCTGATTGGCCAGTTCAAGGTCGACTATGCGATCATCGGCGCCTCGGCGATCGACGAGGAGGGCGCCTTGCTCGACTTCGACTACAGCGAGGTGCAGGCGTCCCAGGCGATCATCGCCAACGCCCGCAGCGTGATGCTGGTGGCTGACTCGACCAAGCTGCGGCGGAGCGCACCGGTGCGGATTGCGCATCTCAGCCAGATCCAGACGTTCGTCACCGACGAGGCGCTGCCTCCGGCGCTGCAGAGCATCTGCGACGCGCGCGGAATCCAGGTGATCGAGGCGGCCCCGAAACGCGCCGACAGCTTCGACGAAAGTGCAGCGTAGCGCGTTTTCGGGCGAGGTCGGCAGCGAGCTCGCGTCAAGAAAGTCTTTTAAAACAATGATCTGGCGCTCCGGTTCCGATGGCATCGGGAACGGAGCTTCGGCGCGAACGCGCCAATCCAGATCGAAAATCGCGAAATTCACTGTGCTGGCTGTGTTGCAGATGTCATAAGGCGCTTGCTTTCGTTTTGGTTTGTGTTTTATTTCGCACCGAAAGAAATTCGACAAAAGCGAAAGCTGCAGTGCAGCAATTCGCAAGGAGCTGGGAGCGCTCGTGGCGAAGATTTTCGATCTCGCGATCATAGGCGGCGGGATCAACGGCTGTGGCATCGCGCGCGACGCGGCCGGCCGGGGCAATTCCGTTTTCCTTTGTGAGATGAACGATCTGGCCAGCGGCACCTCGTCGTGGTCGACCAAGCTGATCCATGGCGGCTTGCGCTACCTCGAATATTTCGAATTTCGGCTGGTCCGTGAGGCGCTGATCGAGCGCGAGCGGCTGTGGCAGATCGCGCCGCACATCATCGGTCCGCTACGCTTCGTGTTGCCGCATCATTCCGGCTTGCGACCGGCATGGAGACTGCGGCTCGGGCTGTTTCTGTACGACTACATCGGCGGCCGCAGATTGCTGCCGCCGACCCGCTCGGTCGATCTCGCCCATGACGAGGTCGGCAAGCCGCTGATCCCCGGGCGCTTCACCCGCGGCTTCGAATATTCCGATTGCTTCGTCGACGACGCGCGCCTGGTCGTGCTCACCGCCCGCGACGCCGCCGAGCGGGGCGCCGACATCCGCACCCGCACCCGCGCGACCCAGGTCCGGCAAAGCGACGGCATCTGGGAGATTTCGCTCGAGGACATGCAAAGCGGCGTCCGCAGCACGATCCAGGCGCGGACGCTGGTCAATGCCGCCGGCCCCTGGGTCGAGGCCGTGCTGGCCTCCGGCGCCGGGGTCAATGCCACTTCCAAGGTGCGGCTGGTGCAGGGCTCGCACATCGTCGTGCCGAAGCTCTACGCGCACGATCGCGCCTACATCTTCCAGAACGCCGATGGCCGCATCGTGTTCGCGATCCCGTATCAAGGTGATTTCACCCTGATCGGCACCACCGACCGCGACTATGACGGCGATCCCTCGCAAGTGAAGGCGACCCCGGAAGAAATCAGCTATCTCTGCGACGCCGTCAGCGCGTATTTCGCCAAGCCGGTGACGCCGGCGGATGTGGTCTGGACGTTCTCGGGCGTTCGCCCGCTGTACGACGACGGCGCCAGCGAAGCCAAAGCCGCGACCCGCGACTACGTGTTCGAGCTCGACACGCCGGGCGGCGCGCCGCTGCTGTCGATCTACGGCGGCAAGATCACGACCTATCGCCGGCTGTCCGAAGAAGCGCTGGAGAAGCTCGCGCCTTATCTGAAAGGCGCCAAGGCGAAAGAGGGCTGGACCGCGCACAAACCTTTGCCGGGCGGCGACTTTCCGACCGATGGCCTGCCGGCGCTGATCGCCGACCTCGGTCGCAACTATCCCTTCCTTTCCGCACCCCATGCGAGCCGACTCGCGCACGCCTACGGCACGCGCGCGCGCGATCTGCTCGGTGCGGCGAAGTCGATGGCCGACCTCGGCTGCGACTTCGGAGCCACATTGACGGAGGCCGAAGTCCGCTATCTGATGAATCGCGAATGGGCTCGCAGCGCGGACGATATCGTCTGGCGGCGATCCAAGCTTGGTCTGCGGCTGCCGCCCTCCGCGCTCGCCGCGATCGATCAATGGATCACCGCGCACCGCGCGTCTGAAAAGCCCCAGCAGCAGGCGGGAGGTCGGGCATGAGCGTCAGCCTGGAGAATGTCACCAGGATGATCGACGGCGTGCCGGCGATCCGCGACGTGTCGCTGACGCTTGAGCGCGGCACGCTGAGCGTGCTGCTCGGGCCGACGTTGTCGGGCAAGACCTCGATCATGCGGCTGCTCGCCGGCCTCGACAAGCCGACCACAGGCCGCGTGCTGGTCGACGGAAAGGACGTCACCGGGTTCGACGTGCGCAAGCGTTCGGTGGCGATGGTGTATCAACAATTCATCAATTACCCGTCGCTGACGGTCTATGAGAACATCGCCTCGCCGCTGCGGGTGCAGGGCAAGTCGCGCGACGAGATCGAGCAGCGCGTGCAGGAGGCGGCCAAGCTGCTGAAGCTCGAGCCGTATCTGAAGCGCACGCCGCTGCAACTCTCCGGCGGCCAGCAGCAGCGCACCGCGATCGCCCGCGCGCTGGTCAAGGGCGCCGATCTCGTGCTGCTCGACGAGCCGCTCGCCAATCTCGACTACAAGCTGCGCGAAGAACTGCGCACCGAACTGCCGCGGATCTTCGAGGCGTCGGGTGCGATCTTCGTCTACGCCACCACCGAGCCCTCCGAGGCGCTGCTGCTCGGTGGTCGCACCGTCTGCATGTGGGAAGGACAGGTGCTGCAGACCGGCCCGACGCCCTACGTCTATCGGCAGCCCGACACCATGCGGGTCGCGCAGGTGTTCTCCGATCCGCCGCTCAATATTGTCGGCGCGGAGAAGAAGGCCGGCACCGTGCATTATGCCGGCGGCGTTACGGCGCCCGCCACTGGCGTCTTCGCCGGGCTCGGCGACGGCGCCTATCGGGTCGGCTTCCGCGCCCATCAGATCGAGGTCGCGCGCGTCAATCCGGATCGCCACGCGTTCCAGGCCACCGTCGCGGTGACCGAGATCACCGGCTCGGAGAGCTTCGTGCATCTCAAGCGCGGCGACGACAATTGGGTCGCGGTGCTGCACGGCGTCCACGAGTTCGAACCGGGCCAAACCCTGGACGCGATCCTCGACCCCGCCAATCTGTTCGTGTTCGACGCGGCCGACCGCCTCGTCGCCGCGCCGAAGCCGATGTGACGGAGAGGGCCGATGGCGCGCATTGACCTGGTCGACCTTGCTCATTCCTACCTCGTTGGCGACAATCTGCCGGCGGCCGCCTATGCGTTGAAGCCGGTGTCGATGACCTGGCGGCAGGGCGGCGCCTATGCGCTGCTCGGCCCCTCAGGCTGCGGCAAGACCACGCTGCTCAATCTGATCTCCGGCATCGTCACGCCGTCGCGCGGCCAGATCCAGTTCGACGGCAGGGATGTCACCCGGCTGTCGACCCGTGAGCGCAATATCGCGCAGGTGTTCCAGTTTCCGGTGATCTACGACACCATGACGGTGCGTGAGAATCTGGAATTCCCGCTGAAGAACCGCGGCGTGCCGAAGCCCGAGATCGACGCGCGAGTCGCCGAGATCGCCGATCTGCTCGACCTCACGCCGCATCTGAAACGCAAGGCGACGCGGCTCACGGCGGATGCCAAGCAGAAGATCTCACTCGGCCGCGGTCTGGTCCGTTCCGACGTTTCTGCGATCCTGTTCGACGAGCCGCTGACGGTGATCGATCCGCATCTGAAGTGGGAACTGCGCTCGAAGCTGAAGGCGCTGCATCGCGCGCTCGATCTCACGATGATCTACGTCACCCACGACCAGACCGAAGCGCTGACCTTCGCCGACACCGTCGTGGTGATGCATGACGGTCGCGTGGTGCAGAGCGGCACGCCCGAGGAATTGTTCGATCGGCCGGCGCACACCTTCGTCGGTTACTTCATCGGTTCGCCGGGCATGAACATCGTGCCGGCGCAGATCCGCGGCCGCGAGGCGCTGATCGACGGCCATACGATCACGCTCACCCGCGGCTATGACCATCTGCCGGCGGGCGCCAAGATCGAAATCGGCGTTCGGCCGGAGTTCGTTCGCCTCACCGCCAGGGCGCCGGGGCTGATCACCGGGCGGATCGAGCGGATCGACGATCTCGGCCGTATCCGCTTCGCCTGGGTGCGGGTCGGCGGCGCCCGCTTCGCCGCGCGCGTGCCGGACGGCTTCTCCGCCGATGGCGACGAGGCCGGCCTGATGTTCGAGTTGTCGCGCATCCACGTTTACGCGGACAGTGAAATCGTCGAAGGCCGCGCACTGGAGCAGGTCGCCTGATGGAGAAGATCGTCAACCAGAAAGCCTGGTTCCTGGTGCTGCCGGTGTTCGCCATCGTCGCGTTCTCGGCGATCCTGCCGTTGATGACGGTCGTGAACTATTCGATGCAGGACACTTTCGGCAACAACCAGTTCTTCTGGAACGGGGTCGGCTGGTTCAAGGAGTTGCTCGATCCCTCGACCGATCTCGGCGGCCGGTTTTTCGCCTCGCTGTGGCGCAATCTGGCGTTCTCGGCGATCATCCTCGCGATCGAGGTGCCGCTCGGCATCGTGGTCGCGCTGGCGATGCCGCGCCACGGCTGGTCGGTCGCCGCCTGTCTGGTGATCATGGCGATTCCGCTGCTGATCCCGTGGAACGTGGTCGGCACGATCTGGCAGATCTTCGGCCGGCCCGACATCGGCCTGCTCGGCTACACGCTGAACAGCCTCGGCATCAATTACAACTACGTCTCCAACGAGTTCGACGCCTGGGCGACGGTGGTGGTGATGGACGTCTGGCACTGGACCAGCCTGGTCGCGCTGTTGTGCTATGCCGGCCTGAAGTCGATCCCGGATGCCTATTATCAGGCGGCGCAGATCGATGGCGCGTCGCGCTGGGCGGTGTTCAAGGCGATCCAGCTGCCGAAGATGCACCGGGTGCTGCTGATCGCGGTGCTGCTGCGCTTCATGGACAGCTTCATGATCTATACCGAGCCGTTCGTCGTCACCGGCGGCGGGCCGGGCAATTCGACGACCTTCATCTCGATCGAACTCGTCAAGATCGCGCTCGGCCAGTTCGATCTCGGCAAGGCCGCGGCGCTGTCGATCGTCTACAACCTGATCATCATCATCGTGTGCTGGGTGTTCTACACGGTGATGACCAACGCCGGCGCCGAGCGCCAGCAGACCCCCGGGAGCGCCTGATGCATTCGATCCCAGGCCGCCGCATCGTGATGGCGCTCTATCTGCTGTTCCTGATGTTGCCGATCTACTGGCTCGTCAATATGAGCTTCAAGACCAATGGCGAAATCGTCACGACGATGACGCTGTGGCCGCATCAGCCGACTCTCGAAAACTACCGGACGATCTTCACCGATCCGAGCTGGTATTCGGGCTACATCAATTCGCTGCAATACGTCGTCATCAACACCGTGCTGTCGATCTCGTTCGCGCTGCCGGCGGCTTATGCGTTCTCGCGGTATCGCTTCCTCGGCGACAAGCATCTGTTCTTCTGGCTGCTGTCGAACCGCATGGCGCCGGCCGCGGTCTACGCGCTGCCGTTCTTCAATCTGTATTCGGCGATCAATCTGTTCGATACGCCTTGGGCGGTGGCGCTGGCGCATTGCCTGTTCAACGTTCCCTTGGCGGTGTGGATTCTCGAAGGCTTCGTCTCCGGCGTGCCGCGCGAGATCGACGAGACCGCGTTCCTCGACGGCTATTCGTTCCCGCGATTCTTCGTAAAGATTCTGATGCCGTTGATTGCCTCGGGCATCGGCGTGGCGGCGTTCTTCTGCTTCATGTTCTCGTGGGTGGAGTTGCTGCTGGCGCGAACGCTGACCTCCGTCAACGCCAAGCCGATTTCGGCGGTGATGACGCGGACCGTGTCGGCCGCCGGCATGGACTGGGGCCTGCTCGCCGCCGCCGGCGTGCTCACCATCATCCCGGGCGCGCTGGTGATCTGGTTCGTCCGCAACTACATCGCGCGCGGCTTCGCGCTTGGCCGGGTGTAGGAGACGCGTGTGCCCCCAAAAAGCGGACGCCGGTTTTCGGACCAGATCATGCGCAAGGAGTAACGTCGTGGATCATTTCGCATGGATGGCATGGACCGGGCCGACCGCGATCTTCTTCGTGGCGCTCGCCGCGACGCTCGCGACCATGACGTGGTTGGCCGTCGCCTATCCCGAGATCGAGCGTGTCGGCGTGCTGCGGATTCCGACGACCCGCGGCGACCGGCTGTTTCTGTCGCTGATTCTCGCAGCCGTCATTCACCTGGTATGGATCGCGGTGGTGGGGACCGATCCGCTGCTGACTCTGCCGGTCGGAGAAGGAATTGAAGTGTCGAGCCTGTGGCTCGCCACTGTGCTGTCGCTGCTCTCCGCCGTTGCGATTTTCCGCACGGTGTGAGTGGCGAATGAGTGACAGGTTCGGGATCAACCCGGGGCCTGACGTTGTCGCTTAACGGAGGAACCAAGGATGCGAGACGTGACCAGACGGAAGACCCAGCCCAGCCGGCTGCGGCTGATGACGATGGCGAGCGCCGCCGCGCTGATGGCGGCGTCGATGACGCTGGCGGCGCCGGCGTGGGCCGCCGACGAGGCGGCGCTGAAGAAATGGATCGACGATGAGTTTCAACCTTCGACGTTGTCGAAGGAGGAGCAGCTCAAGGAATTGCAGTGGTTCGCAAAGGCGGCCGAGCCGTTCAAGGGGATGGATATCAACGTCGTCTCCGAGACGATCACCACGCACGAATACGAAGCCAAGACGCTCGCCAAGGCGTTCTCCGAGATCACCGGCATCAAGCTGAAGCACGATCTGATCCAGGAAGGCGACGTCGTCGAGAAGCTGCAGACCCAGATGCAGTCCGGCAAGAACGTCTATGACGGCTGGATCAACGATTCGGACCTGATCGGCACGCATTTCCGCTACGGCCAGGCCATCGCGCTGTCGGACTACATGGCCGGCGAGGGCAAGGCCGTCACTCTGCCGACCCTCGACATCGAGGACTTTATCGGCCGGTCGTTCACCACGGCGCCCGACAAGAAGATGTACCAACTGCCGGACCAGCAGTTCGCGAACCTTTACTGGTTCCGGTACGACTGGTTCACCAACGCGGACTACAAGGCCAGGTTCAAGGCGAAATACGGCTATGAGCTGGGCGTGCCGGTGAACTGGTCGGCCTATGAGGACATCGCGGAATTCTTCACCAACGACGTCAAGGAGATCGACGGCGTCAAGGTCTATGGCCACATGGACTACGGCAAGAAGGACCCGTCGCTCGGCTGGCGCTTCACCGACGCCTGGCTGTCGATGGCCGGCAATGGCGACAAGGGCCTCCCGAACGGCCGGCCGGTCGACGAATGGGGCGTCCGGATGGAAGGCTGCCGTCCGGTCGGCTCCTCGGTCGAGCGCGGCGGCGACACCAACGGTCCCGCATCGGTCTATTCGATCGTGAAGTATCTCGACTGGATGAAGAAGTATGCCCCGCCGCAGGCGCAGGGCATGACCTTCTCCGAGTCGGGCCCGGTGCCGGCGCAGGGCAACGTCGCCCAGCAGATGTTCTGGTACACCGCCTTCACCGCCGACATGGTGAAGCCCGGCCTGCCGGTGGTGAACGCCGACGGCACGCCGAAGTGGCGGATGGCGCCCTCGCCGAAGGGCGCCTATTGGAAGGAAGGCATGAAGCTCGGCTATCAGGACGTCGGTTCCGGCACGCTCTTGAAGTCGACCCCGGCGGATCGCCGCAAGGCGGCGTGGCTGTATCTGCAGTTCATCACCTCGAAGACGGTGAGCCTGAAGAAGAGCCATGTCGGTCTCACCTTCATCCGTGAGAGCGATATCTGGGACAAGTCGTTCACGGAACGCGCGCCGAAGCTCGGTGGTCTGATCGAGTTCTATCGCTCGCCGGCCCGCGTGCAATGGTCGCCGACCGGCAACAACATCCCGGACTATCCGAAGCTGGCGCAGCTTTGGTGGCAGAACATCGGCGATGCCTCCTCCGGCGCCAAGACCGCGCAGGCGGCGATGGACTCGCTGGCGGCGGCGCAGGACTCAGTGCTCGAACGCCTCGAGAAGTCGAAGGTGCAGGGCGACTGCGGTCCGAAGCTGAACAAGAAGGAGACCGCCGAGTACTGGTACGCGAAGTCGGAAAAGGACGGCAACATCGCTCCGCAGCGCAAGCTCGCGAACGAGAAGCCGAAGGGTGAAACCGTCGACTACGACACCCTGATCAAGTCCTGGCCGGCCTCGCCACCGAAGCGCGCCGAAGCGAAGTAAGCGATGCGCCGAGCAACAACGCGAAAGGCCGGGAGCGATCCCGGCCTTTCTGATTCAGGAGTGGCTTTTCAAGAAGTCATTCCGGGGCGCCGCGGAGCGGCGAACCCGGAGTTCCGAGCCGTTGTCGCATCGTCGCATCAACCTCTTGATTCCGGGTTCGCGCTTCGCGCGCCCCGGAATGATGGGTTGAGAGGCCTTGTCGTTATTGCGCCGCCTGTAGCGACTCCAATGTCGGGTAGTCGGTGTAGCCCTTGGCGCCGCCGCCGTAGAAGGTCGCCTTGTCCGGCTTATTGAGGGGCGCGCCGTTCTTCAGGCGCTCGACGAGGTCGGATTCGAAATGAACGGCGTGCCGAATGCGATCAGATCGGCCTCGCCGGCGTCGAGCACCTTGTTGGCGAGCGCGAGGTCGTAGCCGTTGTTGCCGATATAGGTGCCGCTGAAGCGCTTGCGCAGGCTTGCATAGTCGAACGGGGCGTTGTCGCGCGGGCCGCCGGTCGCCCCCTCGATCACGTGGATGTAGACCAGCTTCAGCGCGTTGAGCTGGTCGACGATGTAGTCGAACAGCGGCTGCGGATCAGAGTCCGAGATGCCGTTGGCCGGGGTCACCGGCGACAGCCGGATGCCGGTGCGGCCGGCGCCGATCTCGTCGGCCACCGCCTTGGCGACTTCGAGCATCAGCTTCGCGCGGTTCTCGATCGATCCGCCATAGGCGTCGGTGCGTGTGTTGGCGCCGTCCTTGGCGAACTGGTCGAGCAGATAGCCGTTGGCGGCATGAATCTCGACGCCGTCGAAACCGGCCGCGATCGCATTGGCGGCGCCCTGGCGGAACGCATCGACGATTCCGGGAATCTCATTCAACTCCAGCGCGCGGGGCTCGGAGACATCCACGAACTTGCCGCCGACGAAGGTCTTGGTGTTGGCCTTGATCGCCGAAGGCGCGACCGGGGCGCCGCCGTTCGGTTGCAGGTCGACATGAGAGATGCGGCCGACGTGCCAGAGCTGGATGAAGATCTTGCCGCCGCGCTTGTGCACCTCGTCGGTGACTTTGCGCCAAGCCGCGATCTGCTCCTTGGAATAGATGCCGGGGGTGTCCTGATAGCCTTGGCCCTGCTGCGAGATCTGGCTCGCTTCGGTGATCAGCAACCCGGCGCCGGCGCGTTGGCCATAATACTCCACCGCGAGCGGATTGGGCACCAGCCCCTCGGGAATCGCGCGATTGCGCGTCAGCGGCGCCATCGCCGTGCGGTTGGAGAGCGTGATCGAGCCGAGCTGGTAGGGCTCGAAGAGTTTGGAATTGGTCATTGTGCCGTTCCCGGGAAGATTGCGAATAGGGAGGAACTTGGGGCTCGCCGCGGGAAAGGCAATGGTTCGGCCGCAAAATAGATGCGACTGCATGAAATATTGGAATGCCGTCCCCGAAACTGCGCCCGGCACCTTCTGGACTTGCTGCAGGGCCAGCCGAAAAGGGAATAGCGTTTCGCGCAATTCGGGTCCGCGGGGCGCGGGGGATCTTTCGTTACGGAATTCGACGCTGCAGATGAATGCCGCAGATGGAAGTGCGTTCCGACCGTTTGGTCGGCGGCGTGGCATCGCCGCCGACCTCGAACGTGAATCTCAACGAGCAGATCTGTCCGCTACGGAGGATGTCGTCCTCAAGCGTCAGCCCTAAGGCCTTGGCGGCGGAAGAACCAGAACGCGATCGGGGCCACGAACAGCGTGCAGAACGCGGGAAGAGCCGCCGATTGCAGGATCTCGGTTGCGGTGAGAACTTCGCCGCCAATGCCGAACTTGCCGAGCACGATGGCGATCACGAGGGTGATGATCGGCGCGACGACGATCGTGGCGGCGCCGGCGGCCTGCGACATCATTTTACCGTTCGGAGCAGCGGTTGCGAGCGCACGCGCCACCACAATGGCGGCCGCGAAAGCAACCGCTGTAAGCATCAAGAGAAACGTCATTTCAACTTCCTGTTTAGTCGGACGATTTTGCCGTTCGGTATCCGAATAGGCAGGGCGTCCTTTCGAGAGGGGCGCGATACCGAGAGAGCGCCCCGAACGGCAACAGGATACTCTGTGCATCTGCACATGAGATTGATCTGGCGCAGATTACGCCGTGTTCCGGCGCGTCAGGAGCGCGCAGGCAAATGTGGCCTCCGACGTTCGTCGCAGCTCACTCCGCCGGCTTGGGCGCCCCCCGCAACCTCCCGACGATCCCGGTCGGGAAGAAATACACGCTGGCGACGAACAGCAGCCCCAGCCACAGCAGCCAGCGATCCGGATGCAGCAGGCCTGGGAGCAGCGGAAGCCCGGCCTCGGTGGCGGCATTGGAGGCCGCGCCCATCAGCGCCTGCAGGTAATTCTGCGCCAGGATGAAGATCGTCGCGCCGATGATCGCGCCGTAGATCGTGCCCATGCCGCCGATCACCACCATCAGCAAAATGTCGAGCATGATCGAGAAGCTCAGCGAGGTGTCCGGCCCGGCATAGCGCAGCCACATCGCGTTGAGCACGCCGGCGGACGCCGCCACCAGCGCGGCGATGACGTTGGCGTAAGTGAGATGAAACACGGTGCGATAGCCGAGCGCCTCGGCGCGGAAGCGATTCTCGCGGACCGCCTGCAGCACCCGGCCGAACGGCGAGTTCACCACCCGCAACAGCCCGAGGATCATCGCCGCGCAGCCGACGAAGATGACGTAGTAGGTCAGGATCCGGCCGTTGACCCGGACGCCGAACAGATCCTTGATGAACACCGTCCCCGGCCGCAGCAGCTCCGGAAGCTGGAAGCTGCGACCGTCCTCGCCGCCGGTCAGCCACGACAACTGCGACGCCAGCACCAGAAAGGCGGAGGCGACCGCCAGCGTGATCATCGCGAAGAAGATCGCCTCGACCCGCAGCGAGAACAGCCCGATGCCGAGCGCGAGCAGCGCCGCCAGCGGCAGGCCGATCACGAGGCCGGCCGCGACCGCGCCCCAGCTCGGCCCCATCGTGTACAGCGCGATCGCCACCGCATAGCTGCCGATGCCGTAGAACATCGTGTGCGCGAACGACACCGTGCCGGTGTAGCCGAGCAGCAGATCATAGGACGCGACCAACGCCGCGAAGATGCAGATCTTGGCGGCGACGTTGAGCGGCTTGGCGCCGGGGAACAGGAACGGCGTGATCGCCAGCACCGCGATGATCGCGATCAGCATCAACGACAGCGCCCGGCTGCGCGGCGGATCGCCGGACAGGATCATCATCGGGAAATCCTCATCGGCGAGCTTGTCATCGACTGGTCACCGCATACAGGCCGCGCGGCCGCCACATCAGGATCGCGACCATCAGCAGGATGTTGGAGACCAGCGCCAGTTTCGGCACCAGGAAGCCGCCGTAATTCGCGACCATCGCCACCAGCAGCGCGCCGATGAAGCAGCCGCCGATCGAGCCCAGCCCACCGATGATCACCACGATGAACACCAGCACGGTGAGATCGTTGCCCATCGAGGCGTGAACCTGCTCGCGATACAGCGCCCACATGATGCCGCCGAAGCCGGCCAGCGCCGAGCCGACCATGAACACGCCGAGGAACAGCCGCTTGATGTGATAGCCGAGCGCCTCGACCATCTCGCGGTTCTCGACGCCGGCGCGGATCAGCAGGCCGATCTTGGTACGGTTCAGCACCAGCTGGATCGCCACGAACACTGCGATGCCGACCAGCATCACCAGCAGGCGATATTTCGCGATCGCGATGTCGCCGATGATGAACGAGCCGCGCAGCGCGGTCGGCAGCGGCACCGGAATGATCTGCGGCCCCCACAGCGCGTACAGCGCCTGCTCGGCGACGATCAGCCCGCCGGTGGTCATCAGGATCTGTTTGAGGTGCTGGCCGTAGACCGGCAGGATCAGCAGGCGCTCGACCACGAGGCCGAGCGCGCCGGACACCGCCATCGCCGCAAGCGCCGCCGGCGCCAGCACCGCGAGATTGGTCAACAGCGAATCCGCCTGCGACATCCCGGCCAGCGGCAGCAGCACCAGCGTCGCCACATAGGCGCCGACGGCGATGAAGGCGCCGTGGCCGAAATTCAGCACGTCCATCAGCCCGAACACCAGCGTCAGGCCGGACGCCATGATGAAGATCATCATCCCCATCGCGAGACTGGCGACCGTCAGCGTCACCCAGGAACTGAACGAGCCGACCAGCGGCAGCATCAACAGCGCCAGGAACAGCGGCAGCAGCACCGGCGCGAGATCGCGCTTCGGCTTCGGCAGCGCGTCGGAGGCGGTGAGGTCGGTCATTGATGTGCCTCCAGGCTGAGGCCGAGCAGGCGTTCCTGCAGCGGGATGTCGGCCGCGAGTTCGGCCATCGCGCCGCGATGCACGATCCTGCCATTGTCCATCACCAGCACCGAATCGCCGATCTGCTGCGCGGCATGGAAATTCTGTTCGACCAGCAGGATGGTGGCGCCGGAGCGCTTGATTTCGGCGAAGCATTCGATCAGCGATCCGATGATCGCCGGCGCCAGCCCCTTGGTCGGCTCGTCGATCAGCAGCAGCTTGCGCGGCTCGATGATCGCGCGCGCGATCGACAGCATTTGCTTCTGTCCGCCGGACAGCGAGCCTGCGCGCGACAGCCAGAATTTTCGCAACGGCGGGAAAAAGCCGAAGATCCAGTCGAGCCGCTTGCCGTCGAGGTCGCCGTCCCGTGCCGCGAGGATCAGGTTTTCCTTCACCGTGAGATCGGAAAACACCGCCATGGTCTCTGGCACGTAACCGACGCCGAGCCGGGCGATCTCCGGCGTCGCCATCGCCTCGATGCGCCGGCCGGCGAGCGTGATCTGCCCCTGCGAGGCTGGCCACAGCGCCATGATGGTGCGCAGCGTCGTCGTCTTGCCGGCGCCGTTGCGGCCGAGCAGCATCGTGGTCTGGCCCTCGGCGACGGTGAAATCCACCCCCTGCAGAATGTGATAGCGCCCGATATTGGTGTGCACGCCGGACAGCGTCAGCAGGTCGGTCATTCTCCCCTCTCCCGCTTGCTTGGGAGAGGCCGGGTGTGGGGGAGCCGCAGGCAATGTGCCCGTGGCGCCCTCACCCCAACCCTCTCCCGCAGGCGGGAGAGGGAGCGCGCTTCTATGCGTGGATAGTTTGCCACCAACATCGCCCTCATGCGGCGCTCTTTCCAGGCGCAATGCCGAGATAGGCTTCCTGCACGATCGGCGAAGCGATCACTTCGGCCGGCTTGCCGTCGGCGACGAGCTGGCCGTTATGCAGCACGATGATGCGGTCGGCGAGCGAGCGCACCACGTCCATCTTGTGTTCGACCAGCAGGATGATCTTGCTCGGATCGGCTTTTAACCGCGCGATCAGGTCGAGCACCACCGGCACCTCGTCGACGCTCATGCCTGCGGTCGGCTCGTCGAACATGTAGACCTTCGGCTCCAGCGCCATCATCAGCGCGACTTCGAGCTTGCGCTGGTCGCCGTGCGACAGCGCGGTCGCGGCGGCGTTGCGCCGGCTGCCGAGCGCGACGCTGTCGAGGATCGCGTCGGCGCGTTCGATCAGGTCGCGGCGCGTCCGCCACGGCCGCAGCATGTCGTAATGCGCGCCGCTATGCGCCTGCACCGCCAACCGGACGTTTTCCTCGACGCTGAGATTGGGAAACAGATTGGTGAGCTGGAACGCGCGACCGAGCCCGGCGCGGGTGCGCAGCGGCGCGGTCATCCGGGTGATGTCCGCGCCCTCGAACAGGATGCGGCCGGCGCTCGGCCGCAATTGACCGGAAATCAGATTGAAATACGTCGTCTTGCCGGCGCCGTTCGGCCCCACGATCGCGGTCAGCTCGCCGGGCCGAAATGTGCAGCTCACCGCATTGACGGCGACATGGCCGCCGAAGCGAATGGTGAGGTCCTGGGTTTCGAGGGTGGTCATGGGGAGACTGACATCGCCGAATTCTCATGCACGTCATTCCGGGGCGCGAGCGGAGCTCGCGAACCCGGAATCCTGATGTGACAATCTCGGGATTCCGGGTTCGCGCTCCGCGCGCCCCGGAATGACTCCCTTGTCGCGATCACCGCTTGTTCTTGATCGGGATCGTCATGTCCTCGATCTTCAGCTCGCGCACCGGCTCGAGCACCGCCCAGGCGAGGTTCGGATCGGCCTTGACCTTGAAGTGATACATGCTCTGCAGCGCCTGATGGTCTTCCTTGCGGAACATCATCTTGCCCTTCGGCGTGTCGAACTCCATGCCTTCCATCGCCGCGATCAGCTTCTCGGTGTCGGTCGATTTCGCCTTCTGCACGGCGGTGACCACCGCCATCGCCGCGGAGAAACCGCCGGCGGTGAAGAAATCCGGCGGCGCGTTGAAGCGCTTCTGATGCTCGGTCACCAGCCAGTCGTTGATCGGGTTCTTCGGGATGTCGTAATAGTAATAGGTCGCGCCTTCCATGCCGGGCAGTCGCTTGTAGGCGGCGAGTGCCGGCAGGATGTTGCCGCCGGTGGACAGTTCGATGCCGTAGCGCTTCGGGTCCATGTCCTGCAGCTTGGTCAAGGGATCGCCGCCGCCGGCCCAGACCACCCAGATGATCTTCTTGCCGGGCTTGTCTTTCAGCGTGTCGAACAACCGCTGCCCGACCGCGGTGAAGTCGGTGGTGGTGGTCGGGACATATTCCTCGGCGGCGAGCGTCGCGCCGGTCTTGGTCAGCGCCTCCTTGAAGGCGGCGACGCCGTCGCGGCCGAACGCGTAGTCCTGCGCCAGCGTGGCGATGGTGACGCCTTGCTTGCCGATTGCGACCGCGTTGGAGATCGCGTCCTGCGAGGAATTGCGGCCGGTGCGGAAGATGTAGCGATTCCACTTCTCGCCGGTGATCTGGTCGGCGACCGCGGGCTCGACGATCAGGATTTTCTTGTTCTCTTCGGCGACCGGCAGGTCCGCCAGCGCCGCCGCCGACGACGAGGTGCCGATCGCGATGTCGGCGCCGTCATCCTGATAGGCTTCGGCGAGCGCGGCCTTGGAGAGGTCGGGCTTGCTCTGATCGTCCTTGGTGATCACCTTGATCTTGCGGCCGTCGAGCGTCATCGTGCCCTTGGTCGCGTATTCGAGGCCCATCATCAGGCCGGTTTCGGTCTGCTTGGCGTAGGCTTCGAGCGGTCCCGTCTTGCCGTAGATCAGCGCGATCTTGAGGTCGTCGGCTCGGGTGGCGACCGTCGCGGTCAGCGTGAGGGCTGCGGCTGCAACAATGGAAAGATGACGCACGTTCTTCCTCCAGGTTTTGTTGCGCCGAACCCTAGAGCAACTTCGCAGAACTGGAAACGCCGCCGGACGAACTTTTCCGCTATTGCGACGGTTGCGATGGTGGATTGCGACGTCGTTCGGCTGGCGCAATGCCGGGCCTTTGCGCCGGACGGAACGGTGGTTCGGCCGATGCGGAGGGTGCGGGCGTGGCCATGCCGCCCATCCTTGTGAGTAGTTCTGCGGTCGGCCAGGAATCCGCTGGCAGGCCGTATTTGATCTGCATCGCCTTGACGCCAGTGCGGGTTTGCTGGCCGAGCACGCCGTCGATCTTGCCGACGTCGAAGCCGGCCCGCACCAGCAGCTGTTGCAATTGCTTCATCTCGTTGAATTGCAATTGCGCCACCTGCGCATTGGGTTTGCGCATCGGCGCTGCGCCGGCGATGCGGGTGGCGAGATAGGCCGCGGTGGTCGAATAGATCAGCGAGTTGTTCCATTCGGTATAGGCGGCGAAATTCGCGTAAGCGAGAAACGCCGGGCCGGAGCGGCCCATCGGCAGCAGCAGCGACGCCGGCAGCGCGTCGCTTTGCAGCGGCCGTCCGTCGGCCGAGGTCACGCCCCATTGCGCCCATTGCGAACGCGGATGCTTGACCAAGAGATCGGCCTGATCCCAGGGAAGATTGGCCGGCACCGCCACTTCCTGCAGCCAGGGCTCGCCGCGCCGCCATTTCAGCCCGGTCGCGATGTAGTGTGCCGTCGAGCCGATGACGTCGGCGGGGCTGCGCAGCATGTCGCGGTGGCCATCGCCGTCATAGTCGACCGCGTAGTCGTAATAATGCCGCGGCAGGAATTGCGTCTGGCCGAGCTCGCCGGCCCAGGAGCCGATCATCTCGGCCGGCGCCAGATCGCCGCGGTCGACGATCTTCAGCGCCGCGATGGTCTCCTGCTGAAACATCTCGGAGCGGCGGCAATCATAGGCCAGCGACACCAGCGAGCGCAGCGTCGAGAGGTTGCCCTGCACCGCGCCAAAATCGCTTTCCAGCGCCCAGAACGCCGCGATCACCGCCGGCGGCACGCCGTAGTCCTTCTCGGCGCGGGCGAACGCCTGCGCGTGCTGCCTGATCATCTGCTGGCCTTTGACGCGCCGGCCCTCCGACGCCATCCGTCCGGCGAATACCGTGAAGATCTGCCCGAACACCCGCTGTCCGCGGTCGCGATTGACGATGCCCTGATCGTAAACCAGATACGGCCCCGCCGCGCTCAGGGCCCGCTGCGACACCCCGGCGGCAACCGCCTGCTGCTTCAGCCCGGCAAGAAACTGATCGAAGCTCTGCCCGCCGTGACACGATGCGCCGCGCTGGGCGAGGGCGGGAGAGGCGGAGAGTAATGCAGCCGATGCGATCGTTGCCACCGCGGCGACTGCGCCGAAAGATCTCCGCAACTGTCGCGCCGTCGCTTTGAGCCGCAGCATCGCATTCTCCACGAACGTCATCGCCGGCTTGACCCGGCGATCCATCAAATCAGAAGAGCTGACTGTTGTGTGGATGGATTGCCGGGTCAAGCCCGGCAATGACGACGTCTCCTGGTCGAGCCGCGACGGCCAAACGTGTCCCTCCGTCATAGCGAGGAGCGAAGTGACGAATCGATCCAGCGCTGTGCACCGAGCCTCTGGATTGCTTCGCTTCGCTCACAATGACCCTGAAAGTCAGTGCGCGGCTATCAATCGGAGAACGCGCCTCACAACTCCCGCGCATTGCTGAATGCAAAACTCGACGCCCGCCTTGTGTTCTCGTCCAGGATCAGCGTCCGCGTGATCGGCGGCTCGGCGCGCTGGCTGCAGTGTTCGCGTTCGCAGAGGCGGCAGTTGACGCCGATCGGGGTGCCTTCGGCTTTGTCCAGATCCATCCCGGCGGCGTAGATCAGTTTGGCGGCGTGGCGGATTTCGCAGCCGAGGCCGAGCGCGAAGCGTGGCTGCGGTTGCGGATGCGGCGCTACCGGCCGGCGGACCATCTGGGCGATCGAGAAGTAGCGGCTGCCGTCGGGCAGTTCGATCACCTGCTTCAGGAGGCGATCCGGCGTGTCGAAGGTCGAGTGCACGTTCCACAACGGGCAGGTGCCGCCGAATTTCGAGAACGGGAAGGTGCCGGAGGAGAAACGCTTGGAGACGTTGCCGGCATTGTCGACCCGCAGCAGGAAGAACGGCACGCCGCGCGCGTTCGGCCGCTGCAGCGTAGTGAGGCGGTGGCAGACCTGTTCGAAACCGGCGTTGAAGCGCTGCGCCAGCACGTTGACGTCGTAGCTGAGCTGCTCCGCGGCGGTGAGGAACGCGGCGTAGGGCATCATCACCGCGGCGGCGAAGTAGTTGCCGAGGGTGATGCGGTACAGCCGCCGCGCCGGCTCGTCGAGCGCGCCGGAGCGGTGCACGATGGCGTCGATCACGCCGCCATACTCGCTGAGGCCGGTCTGGAACGCGATCTGGAAGGCGCGGCCCGGCCCGTCGATCAATTCCGAGATCAGCAATTGCCGGCGGTGGCGGTCGAACCGGCGCAGCGTCTCCCGCATCACGTCGACCGGCATGATCCGTGTGGTGATCGCGTGGCGCTCGCGCAGGCGGTCGTCGAGCGCGCCGTAGACATCCTGCGAACTGACGTTGAGTTCGTCGCGCACCGCTTCCGCCGCCTGCTCCAGCTCCGGAAAATAGTTGCGGTTGGCCTCGATCAGATCGCGAACGCGCTCGATCGGGTTGGCCTCGTAGCGGATCTGTTCGCGGTCGGCCATCTGCGCCGCGACCATCGTTTCGCCGCGCCGCGCCTCGGTGTAGGCGGCGTAAAGCCGCTGGAGTGAATGGGTGACGCCGGGGCAAAGCTCTGCGAGGTCGCGCAGCTCCTGCTTCGGCAGGTCGATCTGGCGGAACAGCGGGTCCGAGAAGATTTCGTTGAGCTCGGCGAAGAACCGGTCCTCGTCGGCGGTGGCGAGGTCGCGCAGATCGAGGTCGTAGGTTTCCGCCAATCGCAGCAGGATCTGTGCGGTCACCGGCCGTTGGTTCCGCTCGATCAGGTTGATATAGCTCGGCGAGATTCCCAGTCCCTCGGCGATCTGGGTCTGCGACAGGCCAAGCTGCTGACGGATTCGGCGGAACCGAGGTCCGACGAACAGCTTTTTCCCGGATTCACCCGCCATGTCGCGATTCCTGCCAAGCGCCGTTTGTGACAAAATTTACAAAATTACAATTGTTACATGTGCGGATGTTACATGACATCACCATTCGTTCGCAAGAGGTCTGTACGTTTTCCGCGATCTCGCGTTTAGCTCTCGCCACGTTTCGCACCGCACTGTCACGAATGTCGACGACGAGAAGCGCTGCGGATTTGTCGTTATCGAAGGGATCATGGACATGAACTTCCAGCCACGTGGGATCAGCGATCGGGCCATTCAGGGGCCGTCCTCTTATCAGAGCGAAATCGAAGCGGCCGAAGCCCTTCTCAAGGACCAGCCCACCTGGAACGGCGTGAAAGCCGAGGCCGTGGCCCGTATGCGCTTGCAGAACCGCTTCAAGACCGGCCTCGATGTCGCGCGCTACACGGCTGCGCTGATGCGTGCCGACATGGCGGCCTACGACGCTGACAGCACGAAATATACCCAGTCGCTCGGTTGCTGGCACGGCTTCATCGCGCAGCAGAAGCTGATTTCGGTGAAGAAGCACTTCGGCACGACCGATCGCACCTATCTTTATCTGTCCGGCTGGATGATCGCGGCGCTGCGCTCCGAGTTCGGGCCGCTGCCCGACCAGTCGATGCACGAGAAGACCTCTGTGCCGGCGCTGATCGAAGAGCTCTACACCTTCCTGCGTCAGGCGGATTCCCGCGAGCTGAACACGATCTTCCGTGACCTCGACGCTGCCCGCAAGGCCGGCGACAAGGCGAAGGAAGCCGCGCTGATTGAAAAGATCGACAATTTCCAGACCCACGTCGTGCCGGTGATCGCCGACATCGACGCCGGCTTCGGCAACGCCGAGGCGACCTATCTGCTGGCCAAGAAGATGATCGAAGCCGGCGCCTGCGCGCTGCAGATCGAGAACCAGGTGTCCGACGAAAAGCAGTGCGGCCATCAGGACGGCAAGGTGACGGTGCCGCACGAGGTCTTCCTGGCGAAGATCCGCGCCTGCCGCCACGCCTTCCTCGAACTCGGCGTCGAAGACGGCGTCATCGTCACCCGCACCGATTCGCTCGGCGCAGGCCTGACGCAGCAGATCGCCGTCAGCCATCAGCCGGGCGACATCGGCGACCAGTACAACAGCTTCCTGGACTGCGAAGAGGTCGACGCCACCAAGGTCGGTAACGGCGACGTCATCATCAGCCGAAACGGCAAGCTGCTGCGCCCGAAGCGCCTGGCGAGCAACCTGTATCAGTTCCGCGAAGGCACCGGTGCGGATCGCTGCGTGCTCGACAGCATCACCTCGCTGCAGAACGGCGCCGATCTGCTGTGGATCGAGACCGAGAAGCCGAATATCGAGCAGATCGCCTCGATGGTCGATCGTATTCGCGAGGTGGTCCCGAACGCGAAGCTGGCCTACAATAACTCGCCGTCGTTCAACTGGACGCTCAACTTCCGTTGGCAGGTCTATGATGAGATGAAGAAGGCCGGCAAGGATGTGAGCCAGTACAACCGTGCCGAGCTGATGAAGGCGGAGTACGACTCGACGCCGCTGGCGATCGAAGCCGACGAACTGATCCGGACCTTCCAGGCCGATTCAGCCAAGCGCGCCGGCATCTTCCATCATCTGATCACACTGCCGACCTATCACACGGCAGCGCTGTCGACCGACAATCTCGCGAAGGAATATTTCGGCGAGCAGGGTATGTTGGGCTATGTGAAGAATGTTCAGCGTCAGGAGATCCGTCAGGGCATCGCCTGCGTGAAGCATCAGGACATGGCCGGCTCGAACATCGGCGACGATCACAAGGAATACTTCGCCGGTGAGGCCGCTCTGAAGGCCGGCGGCGCTCACAACACGATGAACCAGTTCAGTTAACGGCAACAGCAGGAGCGACGACGATGTCGAACGGCAGCAATTTCTGGGTGATTGGCGGCGAGTTCGGTTCGATGAACTTCCACAAGCTCGTTGAAGGATCGGCCCAGGTGCAGGGTCCGTTCAAGACGCGCAAGGAGGCCGAAGAGGCCTGGAAGATCGTCTCCGAAGAGAACCGGCATCGCGCAGGCGTGCGGTTCTCCATCGTCGAAGAGCCGAACCGCGCGACGGCCTGATCAAGATAGAAGACGTCCAAGGACTTTGGCGGTCCCACCGGGGAAACCCGGCGGGGCCGCCATCGTCGTTTTGGGCGCGCATCTTTGACGAATTTGTCGCAGGGGGCGACGGACATGTGCCGGTCATCGCGCTGGAACCGTCGATGCAAATCCTTGACAGGTCAGGGCCTTTGCGGCGCACAGGGTTACTGATAGGTTAATGTCGGACAGTCGATCCGGGTTTGCAGATGGCCGACGCGCAGAACAAGATCATCGGGGCGGAGCAGGCGAGGCCGATGCGGCTGCGCGACGCGCTGCGTCAGGCGCGGATCGAAGCCGCCGATCGCACCGGCGTCGTCGTCGATCTGCGCGACGCGGAGATCGCCCGGCTGGAAATCCTGAACGAGGCGCTCGATCCGCTGTTCGCCGAGATTCCCGATGGAGTCGATCTGTTCGACCGCGGCCTCAGCCAGGGCGATACGCCGCGGCTGTGGATCGACGTGGTCGCCCACGTCATGATGGGCCGTGACAAGCGAATCTATCGGTTCGTCCAGGACACCCGTTTCGGACGCATCGTGATCGCCGAATCCCATGATGCGGCAGCGATGGTCGATGCGATCACCGACTACATTGCTCGCCGGCTGATCGAGCGCGAACATGCGCTGACCGCCGCGACGCCTGTGCCGATGCAGCCGGCGGTTGCCGAAAAGCCGCGCCTCGGCGGGATTGGAATCTTCGTGCTCGGCTTCATCGCCGGCGCCTTGGCGCTGTTCGCGCTGGCGTTGTTCGCAGCGCTGCGCCAAGTCTGACACGGCGGCCTATAGCACCCGCGAATCCCGCAGATCCGTGATCGTCTCGGTCGCGCCAAAGCCGCGGACGCGATGTTCGCAGCGCCAGCCGTCATTGCCTTCGCTGATCGCAAACAGATTGTAGGCGGCCGAGGGGCGGTGGTGGTCCTTGAAGGCCGACGCAGACGGCACGCCGACGACCGGGATTGGCCCGCTTGGCGCGTCGATCCGGATCGTGGCGTGGACGTGGTCGTGGCCATGCAGCACCAGATCGACCGGGTGCCGCTGCAGCAACGCAATCAGTTCAGCCGAATCCGTCAGGCGCTTGAAGCGGGAGCGCGAGCGCAGCGGATGATGGATCAGCAGCACACGGAACACTCGCTCGGAAGCCAAACTCTGCAGCATCGTTTCGAGTCGCGCGCGCTGCGCGTCGCCGAGCCAGCCGGTCGCCATGAACGGAGCGGTCGGCACCGCGCTCGACACGCCGATGATCGCGATACGGTCGCGGCGCCGGAGATAGGGAAAGCCGGTCGCGCCGTCGTCGCCGCGGATGTAGTCCGCGAAAGTCTCGCCGAATCGCGGCGCGGTGGCGGCGACATAGGCGTCGTGATTGCCGGGCACGACGCTGACGCGCTCCGGCGGCCCGACGCCGTCGAGCCATCGCCGCGCCGGCGCGAATTCGTCGTCGAGCGCGATGTTCACCAGATCGCCGGTGACTGCGATGTGGTCGGGCGTTTGCGCCTGCAGGTCGGCGACCAACGCATCGAGGATGTCGCGGCGGTGGATGCTCTGCCGGTTGCGGGTCCAGTTCAGATAGCCGAGCACGCGCTTGTTCGCGAGATCGGCGAGCCGCGGCTTCGGCAGCGGCGGCAGATGCGGATCGGACAGATGCGCCAGCGTGAAGGTCATCCCGCGTTCCTTAGAGCTTTTCCGGTTCTGATGGAATCAGAACCGGAGCTCTATCTTCTTATTCTGACGCGTTTTCTTCACGCGAACCGGTATCCACTTCGCTCGAAAACGCTATAGCCATCGGCCGGCAGCGAGCCTGTCGCGTCATCCCGCCTGTCAAAATCGACACGGTTTTGGCAAGCTCGGCGCATCGGCGCAAGCGCCCCGCTGTTGCGCATGTGCGAGGATGATCCGACTTTGCCTGCCCTGCAGACCTTGCGACTGAAGCTGGAGCCGGCGCTGCGGCGCGTGTTTCATCTCTACTGGCGATTCGCGCGCGGCATGACGCTGGGGGCGCGTGGCGTGGTGCTCGACGCGCAGGATCGGGTGTTTCTGATCCAGCACAGCTATGTCAGCGGCTGGCATCTGCCGGGCGGCGGCGTCGAAGTCGGCGAGACCTTTCTGGATGCGCTGCGCCGCGAGCTGATGGAGGAGGGTCGGATCGCGCTGACTGGCGATCCTGAGCTGCACGGCGTCTTTTTCAACGGCCACGTCTCGCCACGGGATCACGTCGCCGTCTATGTGGTGCGGCACTTCCATCAGGACCGCGCGCCCGAGCCCAATCGCGAGATCATCGCCTCCGGCTTCTTCGATGTCGCCGCGCTGCCCGAGGAGACTACAACCGGTACCCGGTTGCGGATCGCTGAAGTCCTGGGGCGTGAGCCGCGGCGGGCGACCTGGCGGTGAGGCGCTGAGTGACGGCCGTTCGTCGTGGCCCAGGACTCGCGAATACGCGCGCGGATTCGGCGTGAATGCGCCCGCGATCACATCAAGGGCTCATTTCTCTGATCAAAACCGCGCGTCACGACGGGCAATCATTTGAAAGGACTGGTTTTGGCGGTATTTGCGAAAGCGATCTTTCGATCGCTGTTGATTGTGTGGGCAATTTTGGCGGCGAACGCCGCGTTCGCGCAAATTCCAGCACCAAACGGCAATGGAAATGGCGCCAATCCTCCAGCCAAGGTGGAGGAGAAGCCTGCCGATCCGCTCGGCCGCAATACGCCGGCCGGAATGGTTACAGGCTTCATCGATGCCGCCGCCGAACAGAATTACGACAAGGCTGCCCAATATCTCGATCTCAGCCAGGAGAAGGGCGCCTGGGGTCCAAGCGTCGCGCAGCAGCTCCAACGCATTCTCGACCAGGGCGGCTACGTTTTCTCGCGGCTGCGGCTGAGTTCGGAACCGGCGGGCGATCAGGACGACGGGCTGGCGCCGGACCAGGACAAGTTCGGCGCCGTGCGCACCGATCACGGCACGGTTGATCTGATCGCGCAGCAGGTCGACGGCAAGGATGGCGGCAAGATCTGGCTGGTCTCGGCCAAAACGGTCGGCGACCTGCCCGCGTTGTCGCGCACCGTGACGTCGAGCCTGGTCGACAGGATTCTGCCCTATGCGCTCCGCGACGAATACCGGCTCGCCGGCGCTCCGGTCGGTCATTGGCTGGCGGTCGTCGTGCTCGCGCTGCTGTCCTTTGGCGTGGTGTGGTCGATCACCGCCGCGATCTTCTGGGTGATCTTTCGTCTCCGAAAACGTCAGGACTCGCGAATCCGCCGTGTTCTGAACGCCTCGGCGTTGCCGATCCGGCTTTTTCTGACGGCCATGGTGCTGCGCATCGCGATGGTGCTGACCGGCGTCTCGATCGTCGCGCGGCAGCATATGTCGGGCGCGACCGAACTGCTCGGCTGGATCGCGCTGTCCTGGATCGTCTGGCGCGTGGTCGATGCTCTCGCCGAGTTCACCATCGCCCGGATGACGCTGCGCGGCCGGCTGTCGATGCTGTCGGCGATCAACTTCCTGCGGCGGAGCATCAAATTCGTCATCATTGCCCTCGCGTTGATCCTCGGACTCGACGCGCTCGGCTACAACATCACGGCCGGCCTCGCAGCCCTCGGCATCGGCGGTATCGCGATCGCTCTCGGCGCGCAGAAGACCATCGAGCATCTGGTCGGCAGTCTGACGCTGGTGACCGACCAGCCGATGCGGGTCGGCGATTTCTGTAAGTTCGGCGAGACCTCGGGCACGATCGAGGACATCGGAATGCGGTCGACCCGGATCCGGACGCTCGACCGCACACTCGTCACCGTGCCGAACGGCGCGCTGGCGGCGGTGCAGATCGAGAACTTCAGCCGACGCGACAAGTTCTGGTATCACCCGACGCTGGATCTCCGCTACGACACCAAGCCCGATCAGATGCGGGCGCTGATCGCATCGATCCGCGAGATGCTGCTGGAGCATCCGAAAGTCGACAACGACCCGGCGCGGGTCCGGCTGCTTGGCTTCGGGCCCAATTCGCTCAAGGTCGAAATCTTCGCCTATGTCCATGCGGTCAGCGGCGACGAGTTCCTGGAAGTCCAGGAAGACCTGACGCTGCAGGTCATGGAGCTGGTCGAGGCGTCCGGAACGGGCTTCGCGGTGGCCTCCCAGCAGACCGTCTATCTGAGATGCGACGGAACGCCGTTGGCCGATCGTTCGCCGCAGCTTGCGCCGTCCGAGGACGCGGACGACGAGCGCGCGCCCCAGCGCCGGGCGGCGGCGCGTGCCTGAGAAAGCCCGTTCCTGAGAGCCGTTAACCACAGCCGGGCGTGGACCGCGCCCGGCTGTGGTGCTATTGCGCGTCCGCCATGAATGATCTGTCCCTGACCATCCTGCCCGAGACCCCGAACGACGCCCAGCTGATCGAGCGGCTGCATGAGCGCACGTTTGGTCCGGGCCGCTTCGTTCTCAGCGCCTACCGGCTGCGCGAGCATGTCGATCACATCAATGCGCTGTCGTTCACTGCGTGGATCGGCACGTTGCTGGTCGGCTCGGTGCGGCAATTGCCGATCGCGATCGGCGAGACCCCGGCGCTGCTGCTCGGCCCGCTGACGGTGGAGCCGCCGTTTCGCGCCCGCGGCGTCGGCCGCGCGCTGCTCGACCGCGCGCTGGCGGACGCCAGGGCGCAGGGCCACAAGCTTACCGTGCTGGTCGGCGACGAGCCGTATTACAGCCGCGTCGGCTTCAAGAAGATTCCGAAGGGACGCGTCACCATGCCGGGCCCGGTCGACGCCAACCGGCTGCTGGTGATCGAACTCGCCGACGGCGCCTTCGAGGGCGTCAGCGGCCCGATCCGCCCGGATTGGAGCAAGGCGCGGACGGCGTAGGCGCTTCCACGCGATCGTTCCGGGCCAACCTCACGCCGTCATTCCGGGGCGCCGCGTAGCGGCGAACCCGGAATCCCGAGCAGTTGATCGTGGCATTGCACCAACCTCTGGATTCCGGGGTCGCTCGCTTGCGCGAGCGCCCCCGAATGACTTCCGTGGTCAGAACTTCAGATTCGCGAACGCCCGCACGCCGATGCCGGGCATCAGCACGTTGTCCTTGCTGTAGGACACCGCGTTGCGGATGTTCTCGTTGAGCAGATTGTTGCCGACAAGGCCGACCAGCATCTCGCGGGCGCCCCATGCGTTCGGATCGAGCTTGGTCCGGTAGCTGATCTCCGCCTTGAGCAGATTGTAGCCCGAGGTGGTCGTCTCGGCGATCGGCGCGACATCGTTCTGGGCGAAGGCGTGCAACAGGTTGATCCGGGTCAGCCAGTTGGCGTCACGCCAGAACAATCCACCGCCGACCCGCAGCGGCGGGATCCGCGGCACATTGGTGCCGTCTGCGAAGGTGGCCCGCACGACATCGAACTGGTTCTCGATGCCCCAGGTGCCGCCATAGATTTGCGCCACGTCGAGCTGGCTCTGGAATTCGCCGCCTCTGAAGGTGGCGTCGCGCTGCGCGTAGATCGCCTGGTTCAATTCCAGCGTGCCGGTCGCCGGATCGACGCAAGAGACGTCGTCGCAGCTATTGCCGGTCAGCCGCCGATAGATGAAGCCGCTGAACTGCGTGTAGTAAGCGGTGATCTCGAAGCGGAACGGGCCGTCCGCCCGACGCAAACCGACCTCGACCGATTTTGCCGTCTCGATCCCCAGATTGGGGTTGCCGATGTCGAAGGTGGTGGTGGCGTCGTGACCGCCGCGCGAGAACAGCTCCGCCGGCTTCGGCGCACGCTCGACATATTGCCCGGTGATGCTGGCCGAAAGCCCCCACGGCAACGCCTGGATCAGGCCGAGGCTGAAGCTCTTCGGCGTGAACGACAGGTTGCGCGACGTCGCAGGGCCGATCGCGCCGGGGTCGGTGGAGATGTCGAACAGGCCCGGCACAAAGGCCGGCGTCGTTCCGGACAGGTCGACGTGCTCGATTCGTCCGGCCACCTGCGCCTTGGTGCTCTCGGTGAAGCGTAGCTCGTTGAAGACGTAGCCGGCGAGCTTGGTGTTCTTATTGGGATCGAACAGCCCGTTGATCGGGCTGGTCGGATCGTCGGGGCTGGGCGCTGTCAGTTCCTGATGGCTGGCCTGCACCCCCACCGCCGTCGTGACCGTGGCGAAGCGGGCATTGAACGGGGTCAGTTGCGCCTCAAGGCGGCCCTCTTGCTCCTTGTTGGTGAAGCTCTGCCGCACGCCATCGGACGCCGGGTCGCCTGCGACGGCGAGGCCGATCTCATTGTGCTTGTAGTCGGTGGCGCCGACCCAGAACCGGATCGCCTCGATCGCCGCCGCATCCGGGCGATACTCGCCCTTGGCGGTGACCTTGGTCTGCTTCGCATCGATCCGCGTCCCGAATTCGGCGCCCTCGGTCCCGGGGATGCGATAGACCGAATTGTTCTGCGTGATCGCCGCGCCGATGAAGCCGCCGTCGAACAGATAGGAGCCGCCGATCGAGGCGCCGGTCGCCTGCGTCGCGGAGTTGGGCTGGCGTCCGTTGAAGGGGAGTCCCGGCGCCTGATACGGATAGCTCGGCACGTTGTAGTCGCCGGCATTGCGGCCGAACACGTCGGCATGGACCGCGACGTTGTTGCCGCCGGCATCCAGCAGCACCGCGCTTTCGACGCCGCGATCGACCGAGCTCACCGCACTGCGGACCTCGGCGTTCATGCAGCCCGCCGCGCCGCCGATCGCAGCCGGCGCCTTCACCGGCAGGCCGTAGCTCTGGAACGGCGTCGCGCAGGGCGGCAGCGCGTCGGGGATGCGGTTGTTGCTGGCGCTGACCACGCCGCCGATCGCCGTCGAGCCGTAGCGCAGCGTCGCCGGGCCGCGGATCACTTCGACCTGGTTGGTCGCGAGCGGATCGATCGGGACGAAATGGTCTTCGCCGAGATCGGACGCGCCATTGCTGCCAATGCCGTTCTCGACGATGCCGACGCGGTTGACGTCGAGGCCGCGGATGATCGGCCGGCTGGAGGCCCCCGGCGCGTAGCCGGAGCCGGTAATGCCCGGCTTGTTGTTCAGAAGGTCGCCGAGCGTGCCGCCGCCATTGCGCCGGATCTCCTCGTTCGGGACCACGGTAACGGTCGCGAACTGATCGGTGACGATCGGCAGCGCGCCGGGCGGCGGCGCCGGCTGGGCGACGACGGGCGGCGCCTCGGCCGGAGCGGTGCCGCGCTGGCGCGCGGGGGCGGCGACCCGCGTCGCGGGTCGTGACGGCGGGGCCGAATGGCGTCGCACGATCGGGCTCGGCGCGGTGACGACGACTTCCGGCAATGCGGTGGCGGCCTGCTGTGCGAGGGCCTGCGATGCCGGCAAGCCTTCGAAGGCCGCGAAGGCTGCGCTTCCGACCAGGAAGGCGCGCTTGAAGCGGAGTGACATGGTCTGATCCTGACTGACCGGTTCGGCGCACGCATCTGCGCCGGAGGCCGGACTCTGCGCGGGGCAGATCGACTGCGGATGGGGCTGCGCGCACCGCGCGAGGCGGTGCGGCGCATGGCTCGATCGATTGCAGTCAGGAAAGCGGAGGCGCGCGCGGCTGGAATTCGCCGGGCTGCGGGCTCAGGTCGGCTGCGGCGGTCTCAGCGATGCGAGGCTGCGGGCGATCGGTATGCCGCAGCGGCAATGCCGGCGGCGCCGCGTCGATCAACGTGTTCGCCATCGCCACGACGGCGCAGATCGCGCAGAGATCGGCCGCGGCGTCGGGATGGTGATCGGTTTCGGGAGCGTCCGGAGCAATGGCCGCGGCGACCTGACCGATCACCTTCGAAGGCGCGTCGAGGTCGTGGAAGTGGCCGAACGACAATGCGAACTGGAGCGCGAGCGCGATCAGCGCCAGCCGTGCCCCCAGTCGGATATTCGCCCGCACCCAGCCCATGCCCATCCAAGCCCCGCACATCGAGCGGGATACCGCCGCCAAGCGATGTTATAATATAACATCGCGGCAAGATCGGCGGCTGTCAACGGAGGTTGGAACGATGGTTGCCCGATGTGGCTTTTGCGCAAGAGCCGCTCGGCTGCAGCATCGGCCGATCGCCGACCGAGGTCATTTCGACTTCGGCATCAACGCCTTGAGCTTCTCGATGTCGGCGATGTTCATCTTGATGCCGCCGGGCATCATGATGTCGCCGGGCCTCTGGCCGTCCTTGCAGGGTCCGAGCCATTTGGCGTCCAGCGTCATGGTCGCGTCCTTGGGCACGCCGGGCAGCGGGTTGTCTTGGTGCGACGTCACCTTGACCGAATAGGCCGCGTTGAAATCGCCGGTGATCTCGGCGCGCGAGGTGGTCGACATGCCGGCGATGTTGCACACCGAATCGGTGACGTAGCCGGTGGGCGTCTTCTGGGTGTCCTGCTTGGAGCAGGCCTCGTTGGCCATCGGCTGAAACGACGAGGTCATTTTCTTGTCGGTGGCCTCGTCGGTGCAGTGCTGCATGGCGACCTCATCGATCGCCGAGCCCGGCCGCACCATCTTCAGTTCCCACAGCCCCGCTTTGCGGGTCGGCAGGTCGATCGCGTGCGCGGCCGTCACTGACGCGAGCAGCAGCGGAAGCGACCGGATACAAGACCTGCGTAAGGGGCTCATCGAACCACTCCGCTCAGTAGGCGGCTCGCAGCGGCCGCTCGTTCGCGCCATAAGGCACCCAGCGGCACGAGAACGAGATGTAGCCACCATAATTCGCTTGCACGCCGAGCAGCTTCACGACCTTGCCGTAACGCGCGCAATGGTCGATCGCCATCGCACGGATATCGGTCTGACCGACCAGATTATAGGAGATGATCCCGCCGGTATCATTGCCCTTGAAGGCCGGCACGGTATCGGCGCGGGCGGCGGTGGCGGCCAGCATGGCACAGACGACGGCAAGGCCCGCGGCCCCAATTGTTCGCATCGGATTCTCCATTCGCATTGCCGCGAGTCTAGATCGCATCGACCGCAATGGAAAGAATGCTGGCGCCATCAATGTGGGGTTGTCGCGGGGTGTGGCCGCGTTGCACTTGACCTCACATGGGCTTCGCGGCACCGTCCGCGCGGGAAAAACTCGGTGAATCGTCCATGCGCCTCGTTCCGACTCTGAAATTGCCGGTAGTTGCCGCCGTGGCGTTGCTCGGGCTGTTCGCCCTCGCGCCGGCGGCGCAGGCTGCCAATCCGCTGGAGATGAATTTCTGGCTGTCCGGCCCGCGCTACGACGGCAATCTGCCGGCGTGCGAGGCGGGGCTCACCTCGGTGACCCATCAGTTCGGCGAGAAGGAAGGCAATTTCTGGAATTCGGCGCTGCGGATCACCGGCTATTCGCAGCTCCGCGAGGTCGCGTTCCGCCCGTGGCAGAGTGACAATATTCCGCGTCGCTTCTGCGCGGCCGACGCCCACCTGAACGACGGCAACGTCCGTCCGGTGTATTTCTCGATCATCGAGGACGGCGGCTTCGCGAGCTTCGGACACGGCGTCGAATTCTGCGTCGTGGGCGTTGATCGCAACTGGGCGTTCAATCCCGCCTGCAAGGGCGCCAAGCCCTGAGTGGAACGACGCGACGCTCTCTGCATCGCGCTTTCACGCCATCTGCGTTCTTGAAACGTCGTTCAGGCTCGCTAGGCTTTCCCGGTCATTTCGCAGCGGGGCCTTTCATCATGGATTTCATCTCGAGCCGGCGGTCGATGATCGCCGTTTTTGCCGCTTGCGCGGCCGTTTTGCTCTCCACCGCCGCTCCGGCGCAGGACCGGCGTCAGAACGCGGCGGGCGAGTTCGATTTCTACGTGCTGGCGCTGTCTTGGTCGCCTTCATTCTGCGAGCAGGCGTCGGAGCGCGGCAATGCAGGGCGGTCGCAGCAGATCCAGTGCGGCGGCCGGCCGTTCTCGTTCGTGGTGCATGGGCTGTGGCCGCAATATGAGCGCGGCTTTCCGGAATATTGCGAGCGGCCGGCGCCGCGTCTCGACCGCCGCATCATGAACTCGATGCTCGACCTGATGCCGGCGCCCGGGCTGATCTACAACGAGTGGGACAAGCACGGCACCTGCGCCGGCACCTCGGCGCGCACCTATTTCGAGGATATCCGCAAGGCGCGTGCCGCCGTGCGCATCCCGCCGGATTTCATCGACCCGAAGGAAACCCGGACGGTGACGCCTGCCGAGGTCGAGGATGCCTTCATCAAGGTCAATCCGGGGCTGAGCAGTTCGGCGATCGCCGTGACCTGTGATCGCACCCGGCTGACCGAGGTTCGGATCTGCATGAGCAAGGATTTGCAGTTCCGCGCCTGCGAGGAGATCGACCGGCGCGCCTGCCGGCGTGAGCGGCTCGAGGTGCCGCCGGTCCGCGGCGGCTGACGGAATCGCTCGTTCCAGCCGTCAAAATGCGGCGAACCGCCTCCGCATGGTCGCGGCGACGAGTGCCGGGCTCGCCCGTATCTTGACTTCGCGCGCGGCTCCGCGTCACGGTCCTGCTCCCACCTTGAAGCGACGAATGAATCCGACATGACTGGCTTTGCCGTGATCCGCGATGACACCCCCGCGTCCGCCATCCCGAAGGGGGCGGTGGTTGCGATGGGCAATTTCGACGGCGTACATCGGGGCCATCGCGCCGTGATCGGCGCATGCCTCGAGATGGCGCGGGTCCGCCGCGCGCCGGCGTTCGCGGTAACGTTCGAGCCGCATCCGCGCAAATTCTTCAGTCCCGACACCCCGCAATTCCGGCTGACCGACGAGCCCGCCAAGCTGCGGCTTTTGGCCGGCGCCGGGCTCGACGGCGCGGTCGTGCTGCGCTTCGACGCCGGCCGCGCCGCCACCACGGCGCATGATTTCATCAATCACGAACTGGTCGGCCGGCTCGGCGTGCAGGGCATCGCGGTCGGCTACGATTTCCATTTCGGCAAGGGCCGCGGCGGCTCGCCGAGCCTGCTGGTCGCCGAGGCGCCGGCGCTCGGCATCGAGGTCGACGTCCAGCCGCATATCGATTTCGGCGATCATCCGGTGTCGTCGAGCGCAATCCGCAGGGCGCTCGAAGAGGGCCACATCGCCGCCGCCACCGAGATGCTGGGCAGCCCGTGGTTCATCACCGGCGAGGTGATCCATGGCGAGAAGCGCGGTCGCGAGCTCGGCTACCCGACCGCCAACATCCGGCTCGATCCGCATTGCGGCCTGAAGCACGGCATCTATGCCGTGCGGGTCGGCCGCGGCGGCAAGCACTATGATGCGGTCGCCAATTTCGGCCGCCGACCGACCTTCGACAACGGCGCGCCGCTGCTCGAGACCTTCCTGTTCGACTTCAACGGCTCGCTCTACGGCGAGCGGCTCGACATCGCCTTCATCGCCTTCATTCGCGACGAGGAGAAGTTCGAGAGCGCCGAGGCGCTGGTGCGGCAGATGGACGATGACTCGGCCCGCGCCCGGGCGGCGCTCGCCGCCGATCACGGTGCATTCCCCAGGCTCGGTGAGGTCGGATGACGAAGACCGAAAAGCAGAAGATGCTGGCGGGCGAGTTGTATCTCCCCGGCGGACCGGAGCTGGCCGCCGATGAAGCCGCCAACAAGGTCTGGCTCACCCGCTACAATGCCACGGGCGCGCTGCCCGCTTCGGAGCGTCATGGGCTGCTGAAAGAGCATTTCCGGCATGTCGGCCAGGGCGCGGTGGTCCGGCCGCCGTTCTTCTGCGATTACGGCTACAATATCTCGCTCGGCGACGGCGTCTTTCTCAATTTCAACTGCGTGATTCTGGATATCGTCGCCGTCACGATCGGCGACCGCACCCAGATCGGCCCGGCGGTGCAGATCTACGCCGCCGACCATCCCCGCGACGCCGCCACCCGCCGCGACGGGCTCGAATTCGGCCGCCCGGTCAAGATCGGCAGCGACGTCTGGATCGGCGGCGGGGCGATCATCGTCCCGGGCGTCACCATCGGCGACGGCGCCGTGATCGGCGCCGGCAGCGTCGTCACCCGCGACGTGCCCGCAGGCGCCACGGTGGTGGGAAATCCGGCCCGGCGGATCGGAAACGATCCCGGCCAGACGCAAGGATGAAACCGCGGGGCTTTGCGATCCTGCAGCCGCCTGCTAATGAAAGCCGCATGTCTGCACGGCGCGCCATCATCAGCATTAGCGGCCCGGCTTCCGCCTGAGCTTTGAGTTCGGCGCAAGACCGGGACTCGTACCAATTCGTCGCGATCGATCGCGTCAGCGCCTCTTGACCCAGAGCTTCCATGTCCGACAAGTCTGAAAAATCCGACGTCAACGACTATTCCAAGACGCTCTTCCTGCCGCAGACGGAGTTTCCGATGCGCGCCGGGCTGCCGCAGCGCGAGCCGGAATTGCTCAAGCGCTGGGAAGAGATCGACCTCTACGGCAAGCTGCGCGAAGCGGCCCGGGGCCGCGCCAAATTCGTGCTGCACGACGGCCCGCCTTACGCCAACGGCAACATTCATATCGGGCACGCGCTCAACAAGATCCTCAAGGACGTCGTGACCAAGAGCCAGCAGATGCTCGGCTACGATTCCAATTATGTGCCGGGCTGGGATTGTCACGGCCTGCCGATCGAATGGAAGATCGAGGAGGAGAACTACCGCTCCAAGGGCAAGCCGAAGCCGAACTTCAAGGATTCGACGGCGATGGTCGCGTTCCGCAAGGAATGCCGCGCCTACGCGACGAAGTGGCTCAACGTGCAGCGCGAGGAATTCAAGCGACTCGGCCTGATCGGCGACTGGGACCACCCCTACGCCACGATGGACTACTTTGCCGAAGCCCAGATCGCCCGCGAACTGATGAAATTCGCCGCCAACGGCACGCTGTATCGCGGCTCTAAGCCGGTGATGTGGAGCGTGGTCGAAAAGACCGCGTTGGCCGAGGCCGAGGTCGAGTACGAGGATTATACCTCGGACACGGTGTGGGTGAAGTTTGCGGTGAAGTCCGGCGATCCGGCGGTGAGCAGCGCCAGCGTCGTGATCTGGACCACCACGCCGTGGACGCTGCCGGGGAACCGCGCGATCAGCTTCTCGTCCAAGATCGGTTACGGTCTTTACAAAATCACCGACGCGCCGGCTGATAATTGGGCCAAGACGGGCGATCTGCTGATCCTCGCCGACGCGCTCGCTGAAAGCGTATTCAAGCAGGCGCGTGTCGCTGCGTATGAGAAGGTTTCGGCCGTTGCACCTGACCTCCTGAAGTCGATCGAGTGCGCGCATCCGCTGCGTGGCCTCGCCGGTGGCTATGAATTCACCGTCCCGCTGCTCGACGGCGATCACGTCACCGACGACACCGGCACCGGCTTCGTCCACACCGCGCCGGGCCATGGCCGCGAGGACTTCGATATCTGGATGCACAACGCCCGCGCTTTGGAAGCGCGCGGCATCTCCTCGGCGATCCCCTACACCGTCGATGAGAACGGCGCATTCACCGATCATGCGCCGGGCTTCGTCGGCAAGCGGGTGATCAACGACAAGGGCGAGAAGGGCGACGCCAACGAGGCGGTGATCAAGGCGCTGGTCGAGGCCGGCCGGCTGCTGGCGCGCGGCAAGCTCAAGCATCAGTATCCGCATTCGTGGCGCTCGAAGAAGCCGGTGATCTTCCGCAACACGCCGCAATGGTTCATCGCGATGGACAAGGACATCGCCGCTTCCTCCCCTCCCCCGCAAGCGGGAGAGGGGGCGCTCAGCGATGCGCTGCAAGGTGATACTCTCCGAGCGAGGGCGCTGCAGGCGATCTCGGTCACCCAATGGGTGCCGGCGGCGGGGCAAAACCGCATCAACGGCATGATCTCCGGCCGGCCCGACTGGGTGATCTCGCGGCAGCGCGCCTGGGGCGTGCCGATCGCGGTGTTCGTGCGCGAGAAGGGCGACGGCTCCGCCGAGATTCTCGTCAATGACGAGGTCAACAAGCGCATCGCCGACGCCTTCGTCGAAGAGGGCGCCGACGCCTGGTACATGGAAGGCGCGCGCGATCGGTTCCTCGGCTCGCTCGCCAATGAAGACTGGCAGAAGGTCGACGATATTCTCGATGTCTGGTTCGACTCGGGCTCGAGCCACGCTTTCGTGCTGGAAGATCCGGTTCACTTCCCCGGCCTCGCCGGCATCCGCCGCAAGGTCGACGGCGGCGCCGACACCGTGATGTATCTCGAAGGCTCGGACCAGCATCGCGGCTGGTTCCACTCGTCGTTGCTGGAAAGCTGCGGCACCCGCGGCCGCGCGCCCTACGACGTGGTGCTGACCCACGGCTTCACGCTCGACGAGCAGGGCCGCAAGATGTCGAAATCGATCGGCAACACCGTCGAGCCGCAGAAGGTGATCGCGCAATCCGGCGCCGACATCCTGCGGCTGTGGGTGTGCGCCACCGACTACGCCGACGACCAGCGCATCGGCCCGGAAATTCTCAAGAACGTGGTCGAGACCTATCGCAAGCTGCGCAATTCGATCCGCTGGATGCTCGGCACGCTGCATCATTTCAAGCGCGACGAGGCGGTGGCGTTCGCCGACATGCCCGAGCTGGAGCGGCTGATGCTGCATCAGCTCGCCGAACAAAGTGCTGTGGTGCGCGCCGCCTATGCGGAGTTCGACTACAAGACCGTGGTCGCCTCGCTCGCCACCTTCATGAACACCGAATTGTCGGCGTTCTACTTCGACATCCGCAAGGACACGCTGTATTGCGACCCGCCGTCGTCGCTGGCGCGCAAGGCGGCGCTGACCGCGATCGACATCATCTGCGACGCGGTCCTGAAATGGCTGGCGCCGGTGCTGTCCTTCACCGCCGACGAGGCCTGGGCGATGGTTCGCCCCGACGCCGAGCCGAGCGTGCATCTCACGCTGTTCCCGCTCGAACTCGGCGCCTATCGCGATGATGCGCTGGCGAAGAAGTGGACGCTGATCCGCGCGGTGCGCCGCGTCGTCACCGGCGCGTTGGAAGTCGAGCGCGCAGCGAAGCGGATCGGCTCGTCGCTCGAAGCTTCGCCGATGATCTATCTGCCCGAACAATTCATGGGCGACATTTTCGACGTCGATTGGGCCGAAATCTGCATCACCTCGAACGCAATGGTCGAGATCCTGCGCGGCAACGACACGCCGCCGGCGGATGCCTTCCGGCTGCCGGAGCTGGCCAACGTCGCGGTGGTGGTCGAACGCGCGCAGGGCGCCAAATGCGCCCGCTCCTGGAAGATCCTGTCGAGCGTCGGCAGCGATCCCGACTATCCCGACGTCTCGCCGCGCGACGCCCAGGCGCTGCGCGAGTGGAAGGCGCTGGGGGCTCCGGTCTGAGACTCTCGTCGTCCCCGCGCAGGCGGGGACCCATGCCCCTCCCGCCTGCGTTCGAGCAAAGCCGATGATCAATGCGTCGCTTCTACTGACCCGACACGGCGTCTCGGTCCCCGCCTGCGTGGGGACGACGCTTCGTGATCGGGCCGGGGCCACGCCATGACCTCGCCCGTCCGCCTCGGCATTGTCGCCGCCGCCGTCGCGCTGGTGCTCGATCAGGCGTCGAAGCTCTGGCTGCTCTATGTGTTCGACATCGCCCGTCGCGGCGCGGTCCGTGTCACGCCGTTCTTCGACCTGGTGCTGGCCTGGAACACCGGGATTTCCTACGGCTGGTTTTCCGACCAGGGGCCGGTCGGGCAGGCGATCATGCTGGCGTTCAAGGCCGTTGCGATCGTGGTGCTGGCGATCTGGATGGCGCGCTCGACGACAAGGTTCGCGACAATCGGCCTCGGCCTGATCATCGGCGGCGCGATCGGCAATGCGATCGATCGGCTTTCCTACGGCGCGGTGGTCGATTTCGCCTTGTTTCACGCCGAAATCGCCGGAAAGACCTATAGCTGGTACGTCTTTAACCTTGCCGACGCGGCGATCGTTGTCGGGGTGGCTGCCCTGCTGTATGATTCCTTGTTCGGGGCTCACGCCGTAAAAGCGCCCTGATCCCGGACGATACGGGCAGCGCGGCGAGGGCCGGCCGGCGATCTGTCGCGGCCGGCGGCCGATCGCAAGACGTGAACAGGATCAACGCCATGCGCCAGACCGCACGCACTTTCCGGATTCTGCAGCAGTCGCCCGCGACGATGCTGCGCGCCGCCCGTCTGGCTGCGGTCGCGCTTGGCGTTGGACTGGTGCTGAGCGGCGGCATGGCGCGCGCGCAGGAAACCGAGGATGACGACTCCACCTTCGAGGAGAAGATCATCAAGGGCCTGATGAGCGGCATCGGCGCCACCAATATGGAGAATTCCGGCATCAATTACCGCGAGCGTTCGCCGCTGGTGGTGCCGCGCCAGCTCGAATTGCCGCCTCCGGAAGCCTCCGCCAAGGATGTGAATGCGCCGAACTGGCCGAAGGACCCGGATGTGCAGGCCCGCAAGGACGCCCGCGCCGCCGCCCGCAAGAGCAAGCCGACGCCGACCGAATCGGCCCGGCCGCTGATGCCTTCGGAACTGAATGCGGTCCGCGCCGATGCCAGCAAGGGCACCAACAACGATCCGGTTCAGCCCGGCACTCAGCAGAACAATCCGATGCTGAGCCCGTCCCAGCTCGGCTTCAACGGCAGCCTGGGCAGCCTGTTCGGGGGCGGAAACAAGACCGAAACCGCGCCGTTCACCGGCGAGCCGACGCGCGAGACGCTGACCCAGCCGCCGAGCGGCTATCAGACGCCGTCTCCGAATTTCGCTTACGGCACCGGCCCGAAGGAAGCGCTCGGCAACAAGCGCATCGACGTGATGACGGGCAAAGAAGTCAGCAATTGAGCCGAGGCTCGGTCTCGATCGTCTTGCCCGCCGGGTGCGGTCCCGCGCATTCATCGCTTACGACTATCGCCGGAAAGCTCCCGTCATCGGTGCGCCTGCGGTTCGTCGCCTGCCAGCCTGATCCGATCTCTCCCACCGGGATGATTGCCTCGACATGACCGTGTCCATTGCTCGCCCGCGCGCCGCGCTCGCCGTTCTCGCCGCCACCCTCTGCCTTGCGGGTCCCGCGGCGGCGCAAAGCGTCACCGCCGATCCGCCCGCCACCTTCACGCTCGGCAACGGGCTGAACGTGGTGGTGATCCCGGATCATCGCACCCCGGTGGTGACGCAGATGATCTGGTACAAGGTCGGCTCCGCCGACGAGACGCCCGGCAAGTCCGGACTCGCGCATTTCCTCGAGCATCTGATGTTCAAGGGCACCGCCAAGCACCCGGCCGGCGAGTTCTCGCAGACGGTGCTGAAGATCGGCGGCAACGAGAACGCATTCACTTCGGTCGACTATACCGGCTACTTCCAGCGCGTGCCGCGTGAACATCTCGATCGGATGATGGAGCTCGAGGCCGATCGGATGACCGGTCTGGTGCTGAAGGACGAGAACGTGCTGCCGGAGCGCGACGTCGTCCTCGAAGAATACAACATGCGGGTCGCCAACAATCCCGACGCGCGGCTGACCGAGCAGATCATGGCGGCGCTGTATCTCAACCACCCCTATGGCCGCCCTGTGATCGGCTGGCACCAGGAAATCCAGAAACTCGACCGCGAGGATGCGCTGGCGTTCTATCGCCGCTTCTACGCGCCGAACAACGCCACCCTGGTGATCGCCGGCGACGTCGATGCCGCGCAGATCCGGCCGGCGATCGAGCGCACCTACGGCGCGATCCCGCCGCAGCCGGCGATCGCAGCGCAGCGCGTGCGCCCGCAGGAGCCGACCTCCGCCGGGCCGCGCACCGTGACTCTGGCCGATCCGCGGGTCGAGCAGCCGAACGTGCGGCGCTATTATCTGGCGCCGTCGGCGGTCACCGCCGCCAAGGGCGACAGCCCCGCGCTGGAAGTGCTGGCGCAGCTGATGGGCGGCGGCAGCAACTCCTATCTCTATCGTGCGCTGGTGATCGACCGTCCGCTCGCGATCAGCGTCGGCGCCAACTATCAAGGCACCGCGCTCGACGACAGCCAGTTCGTCATCGCGGCGACGCCGAAGCCGGGCGTCGAGTTCGCCGAGATCGAGAAGGGGATCGACAACGTGATCGCCGAACTCGTCCGCAATCCGGTCCGCTCCGAGGACCTCGAGCGGGTGAAGACGCAACTGATCGCCGAGGCGATCTATGCGCAGGACAATCAGGTGACGCTGGCGCGCTGGTACGGCGCGGCGCTGACCTCAGGTCTCAGCGTGCAGGACATCCAGACCTGGCCGGATCGCATCCGCGCCGTCACCTCGGACCAGGTCCGCGCCGTGGCGCAGCAGTTCCTCGACCGCAACCGCTCGGTCACCGGCTATCTGGTCAAGGGCACGTTGCCGAAGCCCGAGGAGAAGCGCTCGTGAGCATCGCACGCCAATCCATGAAGCGTTTCGCGCTCGCCGCCACCATCGCCGTCGCTGCCGCATGGTCGGCGACCCCAGGTCTTGCGGCCGCGAAAATCCAGAAGCTGGTGACGCCGGGCGGCATCCAGGCGTGGTTCGTGCAGGACGCGACCGTGCCGCTGATCTCGATGGAATACTCTTTCGGCGGCGGCGCCACCCAGGACCCCGCCGACAAGCCCGGCGTCGGCCACATGGTGGCGAATCTGATCGACGAAGGCTCGGGCGACATGGACTCGGCGACGTTCCACGAGCGCATGGATCGCCGCGCCATCCAGCTGTCGTTCAACGTGACCCGCGATTATTTCCGCGGCTCGCTGCGAATGCTGAAGGAAAACCGCGACGAGGCGTTTGGTCTGGTGCGCACCGCGCTGACCGCGCCGCGGTTCGAGGGCAAGGACGTCGAGCGAATCCGCGCGCAATTGACTTCGACGCTGCGCCGCCAGTCGCTCGATCCGAACACGATGGCGACCCGCAAATTTCTCGAAGTCGCGTTCGGCGATCATCCTTATGGCCGGCCCTCGACCGGCACGCTGGAAAGCCTGCCGAAGGTCACCGTCGACGACATGAAGGCTTATGTCGGCCGCGTGCTGGCGAAGGATACGCTCAACATCGCGGTGGTCGGCGACGTCGACGCTGCGACCCTCGCCAAGCTGCTGGACGACACCTTCGGCAGCCTGCCGGCCAAGGCGCAGCTTGCGCCGGTGGCCGACATCGTCGCCGCCAAGCCGCCGCAGCGCAGCTTTGTGCCGCTCGACGTGCCGCAGACCGTGGTGATGTTCGGCGGACCGGGCCTGAAGCGCCACGATCCGGATTTCATGGCCGCCTATGTGGTCAACCACATCCTCGGCGGCGGCTCGCTGTCGTCGCGGCTGTATCGCGAGGTCCGCGAGAAGCGCGGACTGGCGTATTCGATCTACGAGTCGTTGCTGTGGATGGAGCGTTCGGCGCTGTTCACCGGCGCCACCGGCACCCGCGCCGACCGCGCGACGCAAACGATCGACGCCATCGATGCCGAGGTCAAGCGGATCGCCGACGAGGGCCCGACCCAGCAGGAGCTCGACGAGGCAAAATCGTATCTCAAGGGCTCGCAGATGTTGTCGCTCGACACTTCGGCCAAGCTCGCCCAGGCGCTGCTGCAGTATCAGAATGACGGCCTGCCGATCGACTATATCGACAAGCGCAACGCCATCGTCGACGCCGTGACGCTCGACGACGCCAGGCGCGCCGCCAGGCGGCTGTGGTCCGATGGGCTGCTCACCGTCGTCGTCGGCCGCACTCCGCAGGCCGCCGCCGAACCCGGCGCCGTCAAACCCGCCGGCACGCCGCCGCCGCCAAGGGCGAACTGACCACGGCACCGTCATCCTGAGGAGCGCGCCGATTGGCGCGCGTCTTGAAGGATGTGCTACAGAGCCGGTCATCCTTCGAGGCTCGCTGCGCTCGCACCTCAGGATGACGGATTCCTTTGTGGCCGAGCGGGTGCCCCATGCTGCGGATCAGCCGCAATCTTGCGATCGATGACGACGATATCGAGATCAGCTTCGTGCGCGCCTCGGGACCCGGCGGGCAGAACGTCAACAAGCTGTCGACCGCGGCGCAGCTCCGCTTCGACACCACCAAGATCGCATTGCCGGAGGACGCCGCCCTGCGGCTGATCGGCCTCGCCGGTCAGCGCATGACCAAAGAGGGCGTCATCGTCATCCACGCTCAGCGGTTCCGCACCCAGGAGCGCAACCGCGCCGACGCGATCGACCGGCTGCTCGAACTGCTGCGCGCCGCGATGGTGCGCCCGATCCCGCGGCGTGCGACCCGACCGACGCTCGGCTCCAAGAAGCGCCGACTTGAAGGCAAGAAGCGTCGCGGCGACGTCAAGGCCGGCCGCTCTGGCAAGAGCTTCGACGATTGAGCGCCCCCGCGGACGGTGCAATCGCATTTGGACAATTTAGGTCTCCGCGAAGGATCACCCTCCCCTGGAGGGGGAGGGTCGCTCGCGCAGCGAGCGGGGTGGGGTGGCGAAGAGTTCATCCGCCGTGCCCGCGGCTCACCCCACCCCGGCGTGCACCGCGCTTCGCGCGCCACCCGCCGACCCTCCCCCTCCAGGGGAGGGTGAAGAGAGCTCCGGTTCGCAACCGCATCGCCATCACCAGCAAGGGCGATTAAACTTCACGTTCCACTCAGAGTCGCCCATGCCCGTTCGCCAGCTTCCTGAAACCATCGTCAACCGCATCGCCGCCGGCGAAGTGGTCGAGCGGCCGGCGAGCGTGGTCAAGGAGCTGGTCGAGAACGCGATCGACGCCGGTGCTCATCGCGTCGACGTTTTCAGCGACGGCGGCGGGCGGCGGAAGATCGTGATCGCCGACGACGGCGGCGGCATGACGCAGGCGGATCTCGCGCTCGCGGTCGATCGCCATGCCACCTCCAAGCTCGACGACGAGGACCTGCTGGCGATCCGCACGCTGGGGTTTCGCGGCGAGGCGCTGCCCTCGATCGGCGCGGTCGCGCGGCTCAGCCTCACCACGCGCCACGCCGCTGAACCGCACGCCTGGACGCTCAGCGTCGAGGGCGGCGCCAAATCGCCGATCTCGCCCGCCGCGCTGTCGCAGGGCACGCGCGTCGAGGTCGCCGACCTGTTTTTCGCCACGCCGGCGCGGCTGAAATTTCTCAAGACCGACCGCACCGAGGCCGAGGCGATCCGCGAAGTGGTGCGTCGCCTGGCGATGGCGCGGCCGGACATCGCCTTTACGCTCGCGGGCGAAGAGCGCGCGCCGGTGACCTGGGCGGCGGCGCTGCCCGGCGCGCCCGGCCGGCTGACACGGCTCGGCGACATCCTCGGCGCGGATTTTCGCGCCAATGCGATCGAGGTCCGTTCGGAGCGCGAAGGCGTCGCGGTCGAAGGCTTCGCCGCGTCACCGTCGCTGACCCGCGCCAATGCGCTCGGCCAGTATCTGTTCGTCAATGGCCGCCCGGTGCGCGACAAGCTGATCCTGGGCGCGGTGCGCGCGGCCTATGCCGACTATCTGCCGCGCGACCGCCATCCGGTGGTGGCGCTGTTCGTCACGTTGGATTCGCGCGAGGTCGACGCCAATGTGCACCCGGCGAAAACCGAAGTGCGGTTCCGCAACGCCGGTCTCGTCCGCGCGCTGATCGTCCACGCGTTGAAGGAGGGGCTTGCGCGCGAGGGCCGCCGCACGGCCGCCAACAGCGCCGGCGCGGCGATCTCGAATTTTCGTCCGGCGTCGATGCCGCCCGGCAATTGGGACTGGCGCAGCTCGCCGTCCTATCCGGTCGGTGGCGGATCGAGTGCAGCGCCGTCCTTCGGCGAGCGAACGCAGGCCGCGTTCGACGTCGGCGGGCCGAGCGCCGACATCCGACCGCACGAGGCCGCGCCGGAGCTGCTCGACCGGCCGCTCGGCGCGGCGCGGACCCAGATCCACGAGACCTACATCGTGTCGCAGACCCGCGACGGGCTGATTGTGGTGGATCAGCACGCCGCGCATGAGCGGATCGTCTATGAGCGGCTGAAAGCGTCGCTCGATGCCAACGGCGTGCAGCGCCAGATACTTCTGATCCCGGACATCGTCGAGATGGACGAGGCGACGGTCGAGCGCCTGGTCGCCCGCGCCGACGAGTTGGCGAAGTTCGGCCTCGTCGTCGAAAGCTTCGGCCCCGGCGCGGTGGCGGTGCGCGAGACGCCGTCGCTGCTCGGCAAGGTCAATGCGGCGTCGCTGCTGCGCGACCTCGCAGAGCATATGGCGGAGTGGGACGAGGCGCTGCCGCTGGAGCGGCGGCTGATGCATGTCGCCGCCACCATGGCCTGCCACGGCTCGGTCCGCGCCGGCCGCGTGCTCAAGCCCGAGGAGATGAACGCGCTGCTGCGCGAGATGGAAGCCACCCCGAATTCCGGCCAGTGCAACCACGGCCGTCCGACCTATGTCGAACTGACGCTGGCGGACATCGAGAAGCTGTTCGGGCGCAGATAGCTTGCCGCAGCGGCGAACCGGCCGGGGCTCGCGGAATTAGAGCTTTGGTTCTGATTGCATCAGAACCAAAGCTCTAATTTGATGATCTGACGCGTTTTCTTGACGCGAACCGGTATCCATTTCGCTCGAAAACACTGTAGCTCAGCAGCGGTCCGCAGCTCAGCAGCGGTCCGCGCAATGCGGGCTCAGTCTTCGTCCTCGTCCTCGGCCTTCTTGCCGCCGATCGTTTTCAGCTTGGCGAACACGGCGTCGAGGTTGAGGTCGTCCTCGCTCTTGCCGGAGGAGGCGGGCTCGAATTCGGATTCCTTGCGGGTGGTCTCGGAGGCCGGCAGCAGCGTGGCGCCGCCATATTGCTGGTCGGTCGGCTTCTCCTTGGCGGCGCGCTGCACCTCGAAATCGAGCTCGATCTGCGAGCACAGGCCGAGCGTCACCGGGTCCATCGGGGTCAGCGTCGAGGCGTTCCAGTGGGTGCGGTCGCGGACGCTGGCGATCGTGGTCTTGGTGGTGCCGACCAGCCGCATGATCTGGGCGTCCTTGAGTTCCGGATGATTGCGCACCAGCCACAGGATCGCGCTCGGGCGCTCATGACGGCGCGATACCGGGGTGTAGCGCGGACCCTTCTTCTTGGAGGCCTGCGGCAGCACGACCTTGCTCTCGGCGAGCTTGAGGCGGTGGTCCGGGTCGGATTCGCCCTTTTCGATCTCGTCGCGGGTGAGCTGGCCGGTCGAAATCGGGTCCATGCCCTTGATGCCCTGGGCGGCGTCGCCGTCGGCGATCGCCTGGATCTCCAGCGGGTGCATCTTGGTGAAATCGGCGACCTGGTCGAACGACAACGCCGTGTTGTCGAGTAGCCAGACGGCGGTGGCCTTCGGCATCAGCGGTGCATTGCTCATGGCAAATCTCCTTTGTCCCTTGCCCCTCAGGTTTCCGAGGCAAGGCGGGTCATCGGTGATGACGGGAATTGGCGCTTATATATGCCGTTCGGGCCTTCCCGCGCAATGGTCCTTGCTAAAGTGCAGCGGTTGCGGCCTTGACAGGGCCTCAAAGCCGTCCCAATTCCTTGGTCAAGACGAAACACTCGCAACGCCCCTCGGCGTCGGCCGTTGTCGCCGTTCGCGGTGCGCGGGCAGGCTTTCCGGATCGTTTAAAAATGCTGGCCAAACCGCCTCTGAAGATCGTCCTCTGTTCGCCGCGTGGGTTCTGCGCCGGCGTGGTGCGGGCAATCGACACCGTCGAGCGTGCGCTGACGCTGTATGGCGCTCCGGTCTATGTCCGGCACGAAATCGTCCATAACAAATACGTGGTCGACAACCTCCGCGCCAAGGGCGCGATTTTCGTCGAGGAACTCGGGGAAATCCCGGACACCAAGGCGCCGGTTGTCTTCTCCGCCCACGGCGTGCCGAAGTCGGTCCCCGAGGACGCGACGGCGAGGAATTTCTTCTCGGTCGACGCCACCTGCCCGCTGGTCACCAAGGTGCATCGCGAGGCGGCGATCCATTTCAAGCGCGGTCGCGAGATCCTGCTGATCGGGCATTCGCATCATCCGGAAGTGGTCGGCACGCTCGGTCAGCTGCCGGTCGGCGCGGTCACCCTGATCGAGACCGCCGCCGACGCCTCGAGCTTCACCCCGAAGAACCCGGACAACCTCGCTTTCGTGACGCAGACCACGCTGTCGATCGACGACACCGCCGGAATCGTCGCGGTGCTGCGCCAGCGCTTCCCGAACATTTCCGGGCCGCACAAGGAAGACATCTGCTACGCCACCACCAACCGTCAGGCGGCGGTGAAAAAGGTGGCGCCGGTGGTCGACGCGATGATCGTGGTCGGCGCGCCGAATTCCTCGAATTCACAGCGTCTGCGCGAGGTCGCCGAGCGCGAAGGCTGCCGGGTCGCAGTGCTGGCGCAGCGCGCCTCCGACATCGACTGGTCGCTGTTCGAGGGCATCTCCAGCCTCGGCCTCACGGCCGGCGCCTCGGCCCCCGAGGTGATCGTCGAGGAGATCATGGGCGCCTTCGCCGAGCGCTTCGACCTCAGCGTCGAAACGGTATCGGCTGCGGAAGAGAACGAGTTTTTCCCGCTCCCCCGCGTGCTCCGCCCCGACGCGGCTGCGGAGTAGTCGCCGCCCGAAGGCCTCCGGCCTTTCATTGCCGGGCGCATTGGTCTAGGAAGCCGCGGACATTCCTCGCTGACCAGGACACGCCATGGCGGTCTATACCGACGTCGCCGCCGACGAACTCGCGGACTTTCTCAAGGCCTACGAGATCGGCGACCTGCTGTCCTACAAAGGCATCGCCGAGGGCGTCGAGAACTCCAACTTCCTGCTGCATACCACGCGCGGTTATTTCATCCTGACGCTGTACGAAAAGCGCGTCGCCGCCGACGACCTGCCGTATTTTCTGTCGCTGATGGCGCATCTCGCCGCGCGCGGCGTCAGTTGCCCGCAGCCGGCGACGAATCGTGCGGGCGAAGTCTGCGGGACGTTGTCCGGCCGCCCGGCGGTGATCATCAATTTCCTCGAAGGCGTCTGGCCGCGCCGGCCGAATCTGGCCCACTGCGCAGGCGTCGGCGAGGCGATGGCGAAGATGCATCGCGCCGGCCTGGACTATCCCTCCTACCGCTCCAATCCGCTGTCGGTGACGGGCTGGCGGCCGCTGTTCAACATCGCGGCCTCGCGGGCCGACGAGATCCAGCCCGGCCTGCGCGATTTCATCGCCGCCGAACTCGATTATCTCGAAGGCAACTGGCCCGAACAGTTGCCGACGGGCGTGATCCACGCCGATCTGTTTCCGGACAATGTGTTCTTCATCGGCGACAAGCTGTCGGGGCTGATCGACTTTCCGTTCTCCTGCAACGACATCCTCGCTTACGACGTGGCGATCTGCCTGAACGCCTGGTGCTTCGAGCCGGATCTTTCGTTCAACGTCACCAAGGCGCGGGCGCTGCTCAACGCCTATCAGCGTGAACGCGCGTTGAGCGAGGCCGAGCAGGCGGCGCTGCCGCTGCTGGCGCGCGGCGCGGCGATGCGCTTCCTGCTGACGCGGCTGGTCGATTTCCTCGACGTGCCGCCGGGCGCGCTGGTCCGCCCGAAGGATCCGCTGGAATACGTCCGCAAGCTGCGCTTCCAGCAGAACGTCGCCGGCATTCGCGACTACGGCGTCGAAGCGGCGGGAGCAGTGGCGTGAGCGAGAAGCGACCGGTGATCATCCACACCGACGGCGCCTGCTCGGGAAACCCCGGGCCGGGCGGCTGGGGCGCCATCCTGAAATTCGGCGATACCGAGAAAGAACTCAAAGGCGGCGAAGCCCACACCACCAACAACCGGATGGAGCTACTTGCAGCGATCTCCGCACTGGAAGCGCTGACGCGGCCGTGCACGGTCGATCTCTACACCGACAGCCAATACGTGAAGAACGGCATCGGCAGCTGGATTCACAACTGGAAGCGCAACGGCTGGAAGACCGCCGACAAAAAGCCGGTGAAGAACGTCGATCTGTGGCAGCGGCTCGACGCCGCGCTGAAGAGCCACGAAGTGCGCTGGCACTGGGTCAAGGGCCACGCCGGCCACGACGAAAACGAACGCGCCGATCAGCTCGCGCGCGACGGGCTCACCGAACACCGGCTGAAATCGCGGATCGGGTGAGGCGGCGGAAGATCCACAAGTAATTGGCCGCTGAATCTCGGCCACCTCCGACGTCATCACCCGCGAAAGCGGGCGATGACGTCGGCGTTTAGTGCGAGCGCCGCAGGATCGCTCAGCGCTCGCGTGATACGTCAGTCGCTTACAGCTGTCCCAGCAGCGTGTCGCCGCCGGAGACTTCGACCTTGCCGGGGTTCGGCTCGAGGTTGAGCTTGGTCACCACGCCGTCCTCGACCAGCATCGAATAGCGCAGCGAGCGGGTCCCGAGTCCGAAGCCGGAGCCGTCCAGCTCCATACCGATCGCCTTGGTGAACTCGGCGTTGCCGTCGGCGAGGAAGATCGCCTCGTCGCGCTGGTCGGTGTCGCGCTTCCAGGCGTTCATCACGAAGGCGTCGTTGACCGACACGATCGCGATGGTGTCGACGCCCTTATCCTTGATCGCGTAGGCGTTGAGGAAGATGCTCGGGACGTGCATCTTGTGGCAGGTGCCGGTGTAAGCGCCGGGCACCGCGAACAATGCGACCTTCTTGCCCTTGAAGATGTCGCCGGTCGTTTTCGTCTCGACGCCGTCGGCAGTCATCAGGCGAAACGTGGCCTCGGGCAAACGGTCGCCAACCTTGATGGTCATCTGCATCCTCTCCCTGAAACGTGAGACCGGTTTCTAGCCCGCACGCGGCGGACTGACAACATTCCGCGACGGCCGGGCAGCGCGAAGGTCACGTCACGCTTCCGTCATTACAGGCCGGGGGCGGCGGGGCAATTCGTCGGAAGCGGCGGCGCTTCGCCGACCGGCCGGAAATTCGCGAAGTCCCAGTCTCGCCCGGGCGCGGCTTCGAGCAATTGGCGCGTATAGGCCTGCTTCGGATGAGTGAGGACGTCTCCTGCGGGACCCTGCTCGACGACGCGGCCTTTTTCCATCACGACGACCTCGTCGCAGATCTGCGCGGCGACGCGCAGATCGTGGGTGATGAACAGCAGCGCGATGCCGAGTCTCGTCTGGATTTCGTCGAGCAGCTCCAGCACCTGCGCCTGCACCGAGACGTCGAGCGCCGACACTGCCTCGTCGGCGACCAGCACGTCGGGATCGAGCGCCAGCGCGCGGGCGATCGCGATGCGCTGGCGCTGGCCGCCGGAGAACTGATGCGGGTAGCGCGAGATCGCATCCGCCGGCAGATGCACCAGTTCGAGCAGTTGCCGCGCTTTCTCCAGCGCCTGCTCCCGCGGCATGCCGTAATTGATCGGGCCCTCGGCGATGCTCTCGCCGATGCTGACGCGCGGGTTGAGCGATCGATACGGGTCCTGGAAAATGATCTGGATGCGCTTGCGGTGCGGCCGCAGCCGCCGCCGCGACAGGTCGGAGATTTCCCGGCCGGCGAGGCGGATGCCGCCCGAGGTCGGATCGATCAGCCGCACGATGCAGCGCGCCACGGTCGATTTGCCGGAGCCGCTTTCGCCGACGATCCCGAGCGTGCGGCCCTTGTGCAGCGTCAGCGTCACGTCCTGCGCGGCGACCACCTCGCGATTGCGGCCGAACAAGGAGCGTTCGCGGTACACCTTGCCGAGTTCGTTGGCTTCCAGCACCACCGGCAGCGCCTTGTTTTCGCGCGGCGGCCGCGGCACCAGGCTCGGCACCGCGGACAGGAGTTTGCGGGTGTAGTCCATCGCGGGCTTGCGCAGCACATCATCGAGCGGCCCGGTCTCGACCAGGCGGCCGGTGCGCATCACCGCGACCCGGTCGGCGATCTCGGCGACCACGCCCATGTCGTGGGTGATGAAAAGCACCGCCGTGCCGTGCGCCTGCTGCAAATCGCGGATCAGCGTCAGGATCTGCTTCTGGGTGGTGACGTCGAGCGCGGTGGTCGGCTCGTCGGCGATCAGCAGCTTCGGCTCCAGCACCAGCGCCATCGCGATCATGATGCGCTGGCGTTGTCCGCCGGAGAGGCGGTGCGGATAGGACGCGAAGATGCGCTCGATCTCCGGCAGTCTGACCTGCTGCATCATGTCGAGGATGCGCCGGCGGCGCTCGCGCGCGCCGAGATCGGTGTGAAAGCGCAGCACTTCGTCGATCTGTTTGCCGACCGGCACCACCGGGTTGAGCGCGGTCATCGGCTCCTGGAAGATCATCGCCATCTGGCTGGCGCGGAGTTGCCGCAGCCGCCGTTCGCTGGCGGCGAGCACATTCTCGCCGGCGAGCCGGATCTGGCCGCCGGTCGCGTGCAGCGCGCCTTTCGGCAGCAACCCCATGGTGGCGAGCGAGGTCACCGATTTGCCGGAGCCGCTCTCGCCGACCAGGCACATGGTTTCGCCGGGGCGCACCGACAGCGAGATGCCGTCGATCACCTTGTCGCCATCGCCGGACCTGCCGAGCCGGACGACCAGATTGTCGATCTCGAGGACGTTGCCGGTCATCGCGCCGCCTCGCGCTGTTTCATCCGGGGATCGAGCGCGTCGCGGGCGGCGTCGCCGATCAGGTTGACGCTGAGGATCGCGATCGACAGCAGCACGCCCGGCCAGAAGATCAGCGACGGCTTGATCTGGAACAGCGCGCGGCCCTCGGCCATGATGTTTCCCCAGGTCGGCGTCTCCGGGTTGATGCCGGCGCCGAGGAACGACAGGATCGCCTCGGTGAGGATCGCCGAGGCGCAGATATAGGTGCCTTGCACGATCAGCGGCGCGACGGTGTTCGGCATCAGGTGTCGCACCATGATCTTCGGCAGGCTGGAGCCGAGCGAGATCGCGGCCTCGACATAGGGCTCCTCGCGCGCCGACAGCACCACCGAGCGCACCAGTCGGGCGACGCGCGGGATTTCCGGAATGGTGATCGCGATCAGCACCGTGGTCAGGCTGGCGCCCGACAGCGACACCACGGCGATCGCCAGCAGGATGCTGGGGATCGCCATCAGGCCGTCCATCAGCCGCATCATCACCGCGTCGACCCATCTGAAGAAGCCGGAGACCAGGCCGATCACGAGCCCGATCGCGATGCTGACGATCGCGGCGCCGACGCCGATCAGCAGTGAAATCCGGCCGCCGTAGAGAATACGCGACAGCACGTCGCGGCCATACGCATCGGTGCCGAGCAGGAACTCCGCGCTCGCTGGCTTCAGTCGCTGCGCAGGCGCCAGCAATTGCGGATCGTGCGGCGCGAGCCACGGCGCGAAGATCGCAGACGCCACGACCAGCGCCAGGCAGACCGAGGCGGCGGCGATGATCGGACTCGAGAACAGGAAGCCGAACCGCGGCCGCAGCGGACGCGTGATCGGGATCGAGGATTCAGGGAGGCTGTCGATGGCCATCGCGCGCGCCCCTAATACCTGATCCGCGGATCGAGCAGCGTGTAGGCCACGTCGATCAGCAGATTGACGGCGACATAGATGCCCGAGGTCAGCAGGATCATGCCCTGGATCACCGGATAGTCCCGCGCCAGCACCGCATCGACGGTGAGCCGCCCGATGCCCGGCAAATTGAACACGCTTTCGGTGACGACCACGCCGGAGATCAGCAACGCGAAGCCGGTGCCGATCACGGTGATCACCGGCACCGCGGCGTTGCGCAGCGCGTGGCGCAGCAGCACGCGGGTTTCGGTGATGCCCTTGGCGCGCGCGGTGCGGACATAATCCTCGCCGAGCACGTCGAGCATCGCCGCGCGGGTCATCCGCGCGATCAGCGCGATGTAGATGAAGGACAGCGTCAATGTCGGCAGCACCAGCCGCTCGAAATACGGGCCGAAACCGCGCGCCAGCGGGCGGAAGCCCTGCACCGGAAACCAGCGCAGCTCGATCGCGAAGATCTGGATCAGCATATAGCCGATCACGAACACCGGCACCGAGAAGCCGATCACCGACAGCCCCATCACGAAGCGATCGATCCAGGTGCCGTGCCTCCACGCGGCGATCACGCCGAGCGGCACCGCGACGATGATCGAGAGGATGATGGTGGAGATCGCGATGCTCAGCGTCGGCTCGATCCGCTGGCTGATCATCTGCAGCACCGGCACCTGCGAGATCAGCGAGACGCCGAGGTCGCCCTGGAGCAGCTTGCCGACCCAGCTGAAGAACTGGGTATAGAGCGGCTCGTTGAGGCCGAGCGTTTCCCGGATGCGCGCGAGTTGTTCGGGGGAGGCATTGTCGCCGGCGAGGATTGCAGCCGGATCGCCCGGCGTCAGCCGGAGCAGCAGGAAGACGACGAGCGCGACGACGCCCATCACCGGAACAGCCGCGAGGATGCGGCGGATCAGATAGCCGAGCATCGGCGCTCCATCGTCGAAACAGGCGGCCGATTAGCGGGGCTTATTGGGATGGTGGTGTCCGTCATTATCGCTTCGACCTGTCGTGATGGAAGATCACTATGATCCCGAGCAAAGCATTCAGCAATTCCTATGCCATGGAACGTGGCTCGCGCGGCGTGGTAGTTAGCCGTCACGCTTCATTCCAGAGTCGCCAGCAGCCCCGCCATCAAGCGGCCGCGCTCGGCCAGACTGTCGACCTCGATATGCTCGTTGAGCGTGTGGGCATCGGCACCGCGCACGCCGAGTCCGTCCAGCGTCGGAATTCCCATTGCGCCGGTGAAGTTGCCGTCGGAGCCGCCGCCTGCACTGCCGTGAGGCAGCGACATGCCCATCTGTTTGGCGACGGCGGAGGCTTTCTCGTACAGCGCCATTGTGCCGGCATCGGGTTCCCAGACCGGGCGGGTGACGCCGCGGGTCACCTCGAAAGCGACGTCGTTGCCGGCGCCGGACAGCGCCAGCATCCGTTCGACGCCGCGATCCAGATCGGCCTGTCGCTTGGCCATGCTCAGCGCTTCGCCGGTGCATGTGGTGGCGACGCAATTGACCCATTGCCCGCCATGCACGATGCCGACGCTGAAGGTGCAGTCGTCGGTCGTCATCGCATCGATCGCCAGAATCTGCCGCGCCATTTCCCGTATCGCGGAACGCCCCGACGACAGCGTTGCGCCGGCGTGGCTCGGCTTTCCGGTTGCCGTCAGGTTGAAGCGGGCGATCGCATAGCGACCGGTGACGACGCCGTTGTCCGGACGGCCCGGCTCCGGAACCAGCACATATTTGTTGCGGGCGGCCTCGGCCTCGATGATGTCCCGCGTCGAGGGCGTGCCGACTTCCTCGTCCGGCGTGAACAAGACGGTGATCGGCAACGGTGTGGTGAATGATGCGCGCGCGAGCTGTCGAATGGCTTCGAGCGTCAGGTAGTTGCCGCCCTTCATGTCGAAGATGCCGGGGCCGAAGCATTTGTTGCCGTCGCGGCGCCATTGCAGTTTCTGCAGCGTGCCGACCGGATGCACGGTGTCGAGATGGCCGGCGATCAGGATGCCGGGCTCGCCCTGCCGCGGATGCGGAAAGCGTGCGCGGACGCAGCCGGCGAAGCCCTGCCGTCCGGCGATGCGTTCGATCGCCGCACCCATGATGGCCATGTCGCGCGCGGCGAGGTCGAGCATGCGCTCGACCGCGGCGGCGTCCCAAGTCGGGCTTTCGCATTCAACCCAGGCGCGCAGGCCCTGCAGCATCACTTCGGAATCAAACGGTAAATTGGCTGGGTTCATTCGCATGCTCACGGTTGGATCGGTGCTACGAGAATGATTGCAGGCGAATTTGTAAAGTGAAAGATGCGCGACCCGTCGCATCGGTGAGGCCGATGTTGTCCCGCAGTGATCAGATTGACGCCTGGCACGCTTGGTGCAAGTCTTGATGATGCAAGTGTTGATGATGCAAGTCGCGATGATCAGGATGTTGCAATGCGCAATGGGTGCGCTGCGGGCGCCCGATCATCTCCAGCGTTATTCAATTGTCTGCCGTCCTGCCCAAGCAATCATCTGCGATTGATCAGTTTCAAGCCAGGAGAAACCGAATGTTCCACACGTCGCATTGGCTGCGTTCAGTAGCTGTGTCGAAATTCGCAGTGCCGGCGCTGGCGCTCGCAGCTTCGCTGACGCTCCCTGCGTTTGCTGATGCCAAGACCATTCATGCGGTGATGCATTCCGATCTGCGCGTGACCGATCCCGGACTGACCACCGCCTACATCACCCGCGATCATGGCTACATGGTCTATGATACGCTGCTCGCGATGGACTCGAACTTCAAGGTCCAGCCGCAGATGGCGGAGTGGAAGGTCTCCGAGGACAAACTGACCTACACCTTCACGCTGCGCGACGGCCTGAAGTGGCACGATGGCGCTCCGGTCACCGCCGAGGATTGCGTCGCCTCGCTGAAGCGCTGGGGCCAGAAAGACGGCATGGGCCAGAAGCTGATGGACTTCACGGCGAGCCTCGAGGCCACCGATGCGAAGACTATCACGCTGAAGTTGAAGGAGCCCTACGGGCTGGTGCTGGAGTCGATCGGCAAGCCATCGTCGCTGGTGCCGTTCATGATGCCGAAGCGGATCGCCGAGACGCCGCCGGACAAGGCGATCCCCGAGCAGGTCGGCTCCGGTCCGTTCAAATTCGTCGCCGCGGAATTTCAGCCGGGCGTCAAGGCGGTTTACGTCAAGAACGCCGACTACGTGCCGCGCAAGGAGGCGCCGAGCTGGACGTCGGGCGGCAAGGTGGTGAAGGTCGACCGGGTCGAATGGATCACCATGCCCGACGCGCAGACCGCGGTGAACGCGCTGCAATCCGGCGACATCGATTTCATCGAGAATCCGTCCTTCGACATCCTGCCGGTTCTGAAGCAGGACAAGGAATTGACGATCCACACGCTGAGCCCGCTCGGCTTTCAGACGCTCGGCCGGATGAACTTCCTGTATCCGCCGTTCGATAACGTCAAGGTTCGCCGCGCCGCGTTTCTGGCGATGAGCCAGAAGCCGGTGCTCGATGCGCTGGTCGGCAACCCGCAATACTACAAGGTCTGCGGCGCCGTGTTCGGCTGCGGCACGCCGCTGGCGTCGGACGTCGGCTCCGAGACGTTGGTCAAGGGCAGCGGCATGGCGGAGGCCAAGAAGCTGCTCGCCGAGTCCGGCTATGACGGCACGCCGATCGCGCTGATGGCGCCGGGCGACGTCGTCACCCTGAAGGCGCAGCCGATTGTGGCGGCGCAGCTGTTGCGCGAGGCCGGTTTCAAGGTCGACGTCCAGGCCACCGACTGGCAGACCGTGGTGACGCGGCGCGCCAGCCAGAAACCGCCGAAGGACGGCGGCTGGAACATGTTCTTCACCAATTGGGCGGGTCCGGACATTCTCAATCCGGTCGCCAATGTTTCGACCGGCGGCAAGGGCAAGAACGGCGGCTGGTTCGGCTGGGCGGAGGACGCCAGGGTTGAAGAGCTGCGCGACAAATTCGCCCGCTCGACCTCCCCCGACGAGCAGAAGAAGCTCGCCGAGGAGATCCAGAAAGAAGTCTACGACAAGGTGATCTACATTCCGCTCGGCCAGTACACAGCGCCGAGCGTGTGGCGCAACGAACTGACCGGCGTGCTCGACGGCCCGGCGACGCCGGTGTTCTGGAATATCGACAAGAAGGAATAGTCGCGGATCAGCACGCGGAGCTTTCGCCGCGCGCCCCAGCAAGCCGAGTTTCGCCGTCCCGCAGCCGCGGGGCGGCGAAGCGCCGAGGGCACGAACAAGAAAGCAAGAACAAAGGAAACAAGGTTCGTCGCAGCCGTGCTGCGGAACGACAATCCGGGTTGCAGGCCGACCCCCGGGCCAAACAAAAAGAGCCCGGCGCGGGCCGGGCTCTTTTCACAAACGGGCTCTTTTCACAAATCAGTCGTGAATTCGTTACTTGCGCGCGCAGGCGACCGAGATGCTGCTGGCGCTCGCGCTGCATTTGGCGGTCATGACGCCGTCCTTGACTTGGAGCTGATCGGCCAGCCGCGCGGCGCCGCCGATGACGCAATAGGCCGAGGCCAGGACTTCGTCCGGTCCGCACGACACTGGGCAGCCGTTCGATGCGCAGCTCGCGGATGTCACGGTGCGCACGACGCCGGGCGAGGCGATGCTGGCTAACGCGTTCGCTGCCGGCTGAGCGGCGGCCGGCTGAGCCGGTGCAGACGCCGCGGGGGCAGGGGCTGCCGCGGCCGTTGTGGCCGGCGCGGGTGCAGCTTCTGCCGGAGTGCTCTCCTGAGTTGCGGTCTCGGCGGCGCCCCGCGTGTTTTGGAAGCTACCGGCGGCCACGTAGATCACGATCACGCCGGCCAGCACCACACCGGCGACGATGACCGAGCCGATCGGCACCGTCTTCAGCCTGTCGGTGACCGATGTCACGGTCGCCGACAATGAACCGGCTTTCCAGGAAACGCCGCGGAGGCGCATGTCATCGAACGCCAGATACGCCACTATGACGAGGCCGCCACCAAAGAACATAAGTATCAGAAGCGGCCCGATCGCGGAGAGATACTCCATGTCAATGTCTTTCCATCCGTACCATGCGCGGCGCGCGTGTATAGTGGGCGCTCGCAGCAAACTGCATTGTCGAAAATCAAAAGAACACGTAACTGTCAGTCAGCGTTGAGGTAAATCAAAACCGTTCCCTAACTGACGAGTGATATGTAGCATAAGCAATCCCCTTTCGTCATCGCACGCCGGCGCCGCACGAGCGGGTATGGTTTATGCTCCCTCCCATCGCGCTCCACGCGCCCGCGCTCAGTCGATGATGATCGATCCCACGTCACCCGGGCCTGGTTCCGGCGGCGTGATCCAGATCAAGGGATACTGCGCCGCAGAGAGGTTAACGTTCCCTCACAAGCCACAACGGCATGGGCCTCGACCGCCCCGATGACATCGATGGACTCGATCCGATCCCGCCGCTGGCGATGGTTGTCGTGGCTGCTGCCGAATACGCTCACCACGGTCGGCGTGCTGGCCATGGTGCTGGGCACATCGCCGGGCGTCGATGCTCAATTCGACGGCATCCTGCTCGCCATCGTCATCGCCGTCGCCGCGGCCCTCGCGATCGAATTCCTGGTCTGCCTGTGGATCGCCCCGTCGCGGCGCGGCCGGCGCGCTTATCTGTCGTCGAGCAAGGGAATGGTCGACCTCGCCTGCGCGTTGGCGCTGCCGCTCGGATGGTTGCTGGCGCCGGATGTGCACGACGCGCGGCTGTTCGCGCTGGTCTGGACGCTGCGCTATATCAGCCATTCCACCGGGCTGACGCTGATCTGGCGGGTGATGATTCGCAGCCGCGTCGCGCTGCTCAGCATCGCCGGCCTGTTCCTGGTCGTCACGCTGACCGGCGCCACGCTGGCGCATGTGTTCGAGCGCGAGACTCAGCCCCAGGTGTTCGGCAGCGTCGGCCGGGCGTTGTGGTGGGCGATCGTGACGCTCACCACCACCGGCTATGGCGATGTGGTGCCGACCACGATCTGGGGCCGTCTGCTGGCCGGCTGGGTGATGGTCGGCGGCATCGTGATGTTCGCGCTGCAGGCCGGCATCATCGCCACCGCTTTTGCCGAAGAGCTGCAGCGGCGGCACTTTCTGCGCACCTGGGAGCTGGTCATCAGCGTGCCGTTCTTTCGCGATCTCGGCGCCGCGGCGGTCGCCGATATCGTACGGCTGCTGCAGGCGCGCGACGTCAATGCCGGTACGGTCGTAGTCCGTGAGGGCGAGCCGGGCGATGCGATGTACTTCATCGTCTCGGGCGAGGCGACCGTCCGCGTCGCGCCGAAGCCGGTGGTACTCGGCCCCGGCAGTTTCTTCGGCGAAATGGCGTTGCTGTTCAACACGCCGCGCTCCGCCACCGTGGTCGCGACCCAGCCCAGCGTGCTGCTGGTGCTGGATATCGCCGACTTCCACCAACTCGCCGGCCGCCGGCCGGAATTCGTCAATCTGATCGAAACGGAAGGTAGACTGCGGCGCGATCAGAACGTCACAGCGGGATGACGTTGGGTGCGCTCACGGTGAATCGATAGCGGGAATGAGCATGAATGCAGCAGACGTGATGACCACCAACGTCGTGACGGTTCGGCCGGATGCGCCGGTACGGGCGGTTGCAGAGACGCTGTTGAAGCACGGCGTCAGCGCGGTGCCGGTGGTCGACGAGCACGGAGCGCCGCTCGGCGTCATCAGCGAGGGCGATCTGATGCCGCGCAACGAGACGGCCCGCGAAGCGCGCCGCGACTGGTGGCTGCAGCTCCTGTCCCAAGGCAGCGAGGTGCATCCGGACTATCTCCAGTTTCTGAAGTCCGATCATCGTACCGCGGCGCAGATCATGGTGTCGCCGGTCGTGACCGTTGATGAAGGCGTCTCGCTCGGGGAAATCGCCGACATCCTGTTCGAGAACAAGATCAAGCGCGTGCCGGTGCTGCGTGAAGGGCGGGTGGTCGGCATCGTCAGCCGAGCCGATCTGCTCAAGACCCTCGTGAAGCCGGGCCACGTCCATGCCCGCGATCCGGTCCATGACGACGGCAGCGCGATTCCGATCGCGTCCGCCGAACTCGAGGCGTTGACCCATCGGCGCCAGGACGCCCTCCCGCTGTCGCACGATCCCGCGGCCGATGAACTATCGGCATCGGCGTTCCTGGCGCTCGGCGTCGAGCACGAGCAACATGAAGAGGAGCAGCGCCGCGAGGCGAAGCGCATCGCCGACGAGAAGCATCACCGCCAGGCCAGTCAGATGCTGGCGTCGCATCTGACCGACGAGGCCTGGGAGCAAATGATGCGCAACGCCCGCGCCACCGCGAAGAAGGGCGAGGAAGATCACCTGTTGCTCCGCTTCCCCGCGGAGCTGTGCAGCGATCATGGCCGCGCCGTGAACGCGCCGGACCCGGAATGGCCCTCGACATTGCGCGGCATGGCCGCCGATATCTATCTGCGCTGGAAGGCCGAGCTGCGGCCGCACGGCTTCATGCTACATGCCCGCGTGTTAGAATTCCCGGACGGCATTCCCGGCGATATCGGCCTGTATCTGAGCTGGGGCAAGCACGACGCCGCCGCGCACTGACTCCGCACCGCCCGGAAGCCGGTTGCTTCTGGTCCGATGACTTTCAGGTGGTTTCCTTCGCATCGACGTCAGTCTCGGATTTCGCTGCGCGCCGTCCGGTCTACGCTTGCTGTAGCTCCTGCCCAAGGCAGTGAGGTGCACCCGGACGACCTCCAGTTTCTGAAGTCCGACCATCGTGCCGCGGCGCAGATCATGATGTTATTGTCCGACATCGCAGTATTTCTAGCTGTGGCTATTTGTTTACGATGCGGGAAAGCTTGATGTTTGTAGCAATATGAATTTCACAACGATCGCATCATAGTCTTTCCCGAAAACGACCCATTTGGCGAGCTATCCGCAAAGAAGGCGCAACTTCGATGACGTTTAGAAAACGATTAGATGCCGTTTCGACGGACCTCAGATTTTTTTCATATTTCCTGTTTTTTCGAATGGCGCTGCTAGCAAGAACGGGGGATTCGCCAATAATTTCGGCCATAGATTGGACTCTTGTTTTTGTCGGTTCGATGATTGTTTTGAATTTTGTGTTTGTGCGAGAGCGACCATCTGAATAATAGAACGCTATGCATTCTTGCACTCACAAATTGATAGGCAGGTCAAGTAAGGTTTTGCGTCCCCAGAGAGTATCTGGCACGGCCTCGCTATGAGTCGGCCCCGGAAATCTGCACAGGACGATAAGTGGATTTCCAGGTGTTGGCGCGCTTCGACCTTGGAGATGGCGACCCAGGCCCGTTTCCGATTTATCAGAACGATCTCAAGACGCCAATCGAAGGCAGGCTCTACTACCTGAATTCGAGCGCCGGAAAACGAACCATCGTTCCAAACGAAAGCAGGGCTGTTGAGTTGGTCGTATCGAATAGCGCTGCCGGCGTGGTGATCTGGAAAGTGAATCCCCGGGCCGAGAACGGCGATGTCGCTCTTTCCGCCTTGGCTTTGGCCGGTGCGGACCTATGGGTCGAGGAGATCGTCCGCGAAGGGCGTTTCTCGAGCGAGGCGTTGGTCACCGCGCTACGTGAAGCGAAGGTGAAGATTGATTTCGGCCCTAATGAATGTCGTATTCTGGGGGATGCGGTGAGGCTGTGTGATCCAGGTCGCATTCCCGGACCGCCGAGGCGTGTTTGAGCCGACATGCTGCGACCCGCAGGCAACTTGCCCGGCGGGCGATGATCATAAGGAGTGATCCCATGCGAACCTTGATGGTGGCGGCGGTCGGTTGCGTCGCGCTGGCGTCGCCGGCGGCGGCTCAGCTCTCCGCCCCGGCGGCGATCGTCGAAGAGGTCAAGGGTGACGTCCCGGGCATCGAATTCATGGACTACGTGCTGCCGGGCAAGGTGATCAAGCTCGGCGCCAACGGTGCGATCGTGCTGAACTATCTGCAGTCCTGCATCCGCGAGACCATCACGGGAGGCGTCGTGGTGGTGGGGACCGATCAGAGCAAGGTTTCGCTCGCCGATATTCAGACCGCCAAGGTCGATTGCGCCGCGTCGAAAGCGCAACTCTCTGAATCCGAGGCGAGCCAGAGTGCTGCGACCGCGTTCCGGAGCATCAATCAGACCGCGCCTGCGCCGAAGATCGCATCGGTCTATGGCGTGTCGCCGGTGTTCGATGTCTCGGGCAGCGGTAAGTTGATCATTGAGCGCTCCGACGTCGCCGGCGATCGATGGGAGGTTTCGGTCGACAAGAAAACCCTGATCAAGGGTCGGTTCTACGATATGGCCAAGGCCGGCACCGCGCTGATGCCCGGCGCCTCCTACGCCGCGACCTTCGGCGCCCGCAAGATCGCGTTCCGGGTCGACCCGGCGGCGCGGCCGGGGGATGTTCCGGTGGTCAGCCGCTTGCTGCGGTTCTGATCCGCACCGCGTCCGCGAGCCGCATTGAAACACCACATCACCAGAGCCGACGCTCTCGCAGCCCTGGTGATCGCGGTCTTGGCCGGTATGCTCGCGGCCTGGCCGGCGCTGGATATCGCGCGCGGGCTGTCGCTCGACATTCTCACCGCGACGCGCTGGCAGGCGTTCGGACCGCGCTCCGACGCGTTGGCGCGGCCGGCCGTGGTGGTTGCGATCGACGAGGAGAGTTACCAGACGCCGCCCTTCAAGGGCTCGCCGACGCTGACCTGGACGCGCGAGATCGGACGTGTGGTGACCGCGATCCTCGACGGCGGCGCCAAGGTGGTCGGCTTCGACATCGTGTTCCCGACCTCGATCGAGCAGTCGCAGATCCCGTTCGGCGATGAGCCGCTCGGTGCGCGGATGCGCGGTTTCGATCGCGATTTCCTGCGCGCGCTGGCGGCGGGCGCCGCGTCCGGCAAGGTGGTGCTCGGCGAGATCGGCCAGCGCGGCGAAGCGATCGGGCCGTCGCCGGCGCAGCGCGTCGCGGTGCGCCAGCAGAGCAACATTCGCGCGCTCAACGTCTATCTCGACCGCGACGACGTGGTGCGGCGATTGCCGCTGTCGTTCGCGTCCGAGTCCGGGACGCTGCCGTCGCTGGCCGTCGAACTCGCCGCGCGGGCCCGCGGCGTCACACCGACGTTCAAGGACGGCCGTCTCGACTTCGACGGCCACACCGTTGCGGGCAGTGTGCCGAACACATTGACGCTGAATTTCGATGGCGGCGCCGACGATATCGCAACCTACTCGTTGGCCGATCTGCGCGCCTGCGTGGAGGCCGGCGACCGCGATTTCTTCGCGCGGCAATTCGACGGCAAGGTCGTGTTGCTCGGCACGGTGCTGAATGTCGAAGACAGAAAACTGACCTCGAAGCGGTTCGCGACCGGGCTCGAAGGCGCGCGCGGGCCGCGCTGCGCCCTGCCGCGGCCGGCGGCATCGGCCGGTCAGTTCAAGCGCAGCAGCATCGCCGGGGTCTATATCCACGCCACGGCGGTCAACAATCTGCTCGAGGACGAGCCGCTGGTCGAATTCGATCGCTGGACGGTGACTGCGACGGCGGTCGGCTTCGCGGCGCTGGTGGCGTTCGCGGCGTTACTGCTGAGCCCGCTCACGGCAGCCTTCGCCTATCTCGGGCTGGTGGCCGCGCTGCTGGCGGTCGCGACGATCGCGTTCGCCCGATCGATCGCGCTGCCGCTGAGCGAACCCGCGGTGGCCGGATTCGCGGCCCTGGTGCTGATGGTCGGCTATCGCTTCGTCGTCGTCGACAAGGCCGAGCGGTTCCTGCGCGCGAGCTTCGGCCTGTATCTCGCGCCGCAGGTGATCGACCAGATGTTGAATGCGCGGAAGCTGCCGAAGCTCGGCGGCGAAATGCGCCACGTCACCGTGTTCTTCTCCGACGTCGCCGGTTTCTCGACCATCGCCGAGCAACTGGCGCCGGATGCGCTGGTCGAACTGACGAACGAATATCTGTCGGCGATGACCGACATCATCGAGCGATACGGCGGATATGTCGACAAATACATCGGCGACTCGATCGTCGCGGTGTTCGGCGCGCCGGTCGACGACCCCGATCATGCCGTCCACGCGGTGCGCGCGGCGCTGTCGTGCCGCGAGCGTCTCGAACAGCTCAACACCAGCGCCGCAGCCTTCCGCGGCCACAGGCTGAGCCACCGCATCGGCCTCAACTCCGGCGAGGCGCTGGTCGGCAATATCGGCTCGCGCCGCCGCTTCAACTACACGGTGATGAGCGATACCGTGAACCTCGCCTCGCGGCTCGAAGGCGCCAACAAGTATTTCGCGACGTCGATCCTGGCGTCGGAGACGACGATGTCGCTGACCGGCGCCGCGTTCGACTGGCGCGAACTGGATGCGATCCGGGTCAAGGGCCGGGTGCAGCCGGTCAAGATTTATGAACCGATCGCTGAGGCCGGCCGCACGATGCCGGAGCAGGCGCAGATCGCGAAGATCTATGCGGAAGGGCTGACGCGCTGGCGGGCGCGCGATTTCGAAGCGGCCGCACGGGCCTTCGCCGAGATCGCGCCGCGCGATCCGCCCGCGGCGCTGTTTCTCGCGCGCGCCAGCCACCACGTCCAGCATCCGCCGGGCGAGGCCTGGGAGCCGGTGCATACGCTCGAAGGTAAATAAAGAGAGCGGGCGCGGCGGCGCTCAGATCTTGAGATTGCGATACACCGAGACTTCGCGCTCGCGCGCCAGCCGCGCGTCGTCGCCGGCGCGGATGCCGCGCCAGCCGTCGAAGAACATCACGATGGTCGTCACCAGCCCGGTGATTTTGCCGATCAGGAATCCGAACGGAAAGATCAGACGTTCCGGCGGCAGGATGAATTGCGAGCCGAGGAAGATCGCCGCGGCGTTGAAGAAATACGCGCTGCGATACAGCGTCATCTCCTTCCACGCGCTGCGCGCATAGGGCTTCGAGCTCTTCTTCACCGCCTTGTTGTAACGCGGGTTCGACAACAGCCCCCACATCCGCCGCTTCTTCGGCAGCGCGCGCGGGCCGGCGAGCAACGCGCGAAAATTCTCGCGCATCTGCAGATGCGCCACCAGCGCCAGCAGCAGATTGAGCGCCACCAGCGCCAGTTTCAGTTCGGTCAGCGACAGCAGCAGCTGCGCCGCGAGGTCGACGAACAGCAGATGCGTGACGGCGTTCAGCGCGAAAGCCGAGCGGTGGAACGCAGCGCGGTTGATGTTGGCGACCTTCTCGTCGATGAAGGCCGCGCCGGGTTTGGTGGCGCCGAGCTGCAGCAGCGCGGCGCGGTGCTCCGCGGTCAGTTCCCAGCTCTTGCCGAGTTCCTCGATCGTCACCGCCGGCGGCCCGCGCTTGATCCGGAACGTCGCCTTCGCCGACCAGCCGGAGACGCGCGCCAGCCATCGCCGGGTGACGGCGAAACGCGAGGTCGTCGCGGCGTCGACGAGGGGGTGCGGGTCTGGCTGCATCGGCTCCATCAGCGTTGTCGCTGCGTGGTCAATCACCGAAACGCGGGGCGTCCGCAAGCCTGCTGGCGGCCTTGACTGCGGCTTTCAGCTGTTTCCGGGTCGCCGCGTCGTCGACGGTCACCAGTTCCTTCGCGGCCGCGGCGCTGGCCGCCTTGTGTTGCGAATGGCTCGCGATTCGGGCGGCCAGTTCGCGCTGCACCGCAGCGTCGTTGAGGGCGCCCAGCGCGTCGAGCAGTTCCTTCAATTGCGTGCGGAAGCTGGTCAGCCGCTTGCCGCTGCGGGGGCCGGTGAACAGGCTCTCGAAGAAGCCCGCAGCGTAGTACAGTTTCTTGGCGGCGATCCGAACCCGGTGGCGCTGCTCGTCGTCCAGCTCGTCCAGTCTGTCGAGCTTCTTGATCAGTCTGTTCGCGCGATTGGCCAGCGTTTGTTTGGCGAATGTCTTGGCGGACTCGGGAATGTCTTTCGAAGTCTGCCCCCAGTCGCCTGCCGCGATCCAGGATCGCAGGTCGTCGAGCAGCTTTTCGAAACGCTTGTAGGCGACGGTTCGGCTCGCAATGTCGAAAGCGCGGCTGCGATCGGCCGCCACCTGCTTGCGCAACGTGTCCGAGCCGCCGTTGCTCGTCTCCTGCAGCCTCAAATCCATCAGATGCAGGTCGCGGGCCGGGCCCAATCGTCCGGTGAGCCACTTCAATTCGCGTTTGATGCGCTCGGCCTCGGGGCCGTCGACCAGATCGGCGAAAATCGCGATCGCGGCGCGCGTTCGGCGCAGCGCGATCCGCATCTGGTGGACGCCCGTGGGATCGCGCTTCGACACGGCGGGTCGTTGGGCTTCGATCAGCCCGACCAGCGTGCCGGCGATTGTCTTGAACGCGTCGGTTGTGCTGATGCCCCGCGCGAGCACGATATCGCCCGTCGCGGGAGCTTTACGCACAGCCGGGGCAGCACCAGGCGCAGCCGTCTTTCGCTCCGCAACACCCGGTGCGACCACAGTATTTCCGAGAACTCGACGCATGTTGTCCCGCAGCGGCGTCCATCCGCCCGGACATTGTAGCAGCATTCTGGCCGAAATGGGCCCTGCGGCCGAGGCTTCACAGCCGTGAAAAATCGTCGCGCAGCGCGGACCGCTGTTACGCGCGCTTGAGAACTTGTAGCGGATAGCCGATCAGCTTCGCTGCGGCGAAGGCGATCGCCATGCCGATCAGCGCCGCGATCGCCTGTCCGCCGAAGAACCAGGCGGCCGACTCCGGATCGGGATTGATCCGGACCGCGAGATCGAGACACCACAGGATGGCCACGACGCCGACCACGACCACGATGACGAGTTGCATACGCTGCACCGCCGCTTCGATCCGGGCCATCCGCGCTTCGACATGCTTGTCCGGAGTCGTTGTCATTTCGTCCTCATTCTAAGTCTAAAGTTCAACTAATCTGCGACCGCGTTGCGATCCATTCCCGCGTAGCTGTAGCTCGCACGGCACTGCACTGAATTGACTCAGCACAAAACCCCGCCATCAGCCGATTAGTCCGGTCGTCGTAGTCATGATGACGATCTGCCGCACCCGTTGACTTATCGCAAATACGAGGGGTGGTAAAACTGGGAAACAGGGCCCCTTGAAAGCTAATCGCCGGAGTGGCGTGCGCTTGGGGGGAGCTCATCATGCACACACCATGGCAAGCCGCTGCGGCGCTGAAAAGCGACGCGAAGGAGCTTCGCCCGCTGACTGGAAACGAAGCGATCGCGCGCGCCGCCTGGGAGGCGGGGGTGCGGGTCGCGGCGGCCTATCCGGGCACGCCGAGCACCGAAATTCTCGAGAATCTCGCGAACTATCCAGCCGAAGACATTCATGCGCAGTGGTCGACCAACGAGAAGGTCGCGCTCGACGTTGCGATCGGCGCATCGTTCGCAGGTAGCCGCGCGCTGTGCGCGATGAAACATGTCGGCCTCAACGTCGCCGCCGACGCGCTGATGTCGTTTACTTACATCGGGGTCAATGGCGGGCTGGTGCTGATCGTCTGCGACGATCCCGGTATCCATTCGTCTCAGAACGAGCAGGACAGCCGGATCTACGCACAGCTTGCGACCTTGCCGGTCCTCGAGCCGAGCGATGCGCAGGAGGCCTACGATCTCACCAGGCTGGCGTTCGAGATTTCCGAACAGTTCGACACGCCGGTGATCGTGCGCAGCACGACGCGGTTGTCGCATACCCGCAGCACCGTCACGGTCGGCGTCCGCGAAGAGGTCGCCTCGCGCGGCTTTCTGGAGAAGCCGTCGAAGAACGTGATGATCCCGGCCCATGCCCGCGGCCGCCATCTCGTGCTGCTGGAGCGCGAGGGCAAGCTGAAGGACTATTTGGCGGAGTCGCCGATCACCCAATGGGAGAAGGGCGACACCAGCTTCGGCATCGTCACCGCCGGCACCTGCTACCCTTACGTCCGCGAGGTGCTGCCGAACGCCACCGTGCTGAAGCTCGGCGCATCGTGGCCGCTGCCGGAGCAGTTGCTGCGAGATTTCTGCGCCTCGGTCGATCGCGTCTTCGTGGTCGAGGAGCTGGAGCCGATCATCGAGAAGGAGATCGCAGCGCTCGGCATCAAGGTCGACGGCAAGCGGTTCTTCCCGCGCGCCGGCGAGTTTTCGCCGGAGGTGGTGCGCGCCGGTCTGGTGCAGGCCGGCATTCTTCCCGCGCCGGTGCAGCACAATGCCTGGACGCCGGAGCCGGTGGTGCGTCCGCCGGTGCTGTGCGCCGGCTGCCCCCATACCTCGACCTTCATGGCGGTGCGCGCCTCCGGCGCCCGCGTCGCCGGCGACATCGGCTGCTACACGCTAGCCTGCCTCGATCCGTTGCGCGGTCTCGACACCTGCGTGTCGATGGGCTCCTCGATCGGCAATGCGGTGGGCATGGCGAAAGCCGGCGAGACGAAACCGATCGTCGCGACCATCGGCGACAGCACCTTCCTGCATGCCGGCCTGCCGGCCTTGATCGACGCCGTCTACAACCAGGCCAACATCGCGGTGCTGTTGCTCGACAACCACATCACCGCCATGACCGGCGGTCAGGAGCATCCGGGCACGGGCAAGACGCTACGCGGCGAGCCGGCGCCGCAGGTCGACTACGAGGCGCTGGCGCGCGCTTGCGGCGTCCAATGGATCAAGAAGGTGGATTCCTACGATCTCGCGGCGGTGCATCAGTTGCTGCGCGAGGCGATCGCCTATCGGGGCGTCGCGATGCTGATCTCGAACCGGCCCTGCGTGCTCGATCCGATCAAGATCAAGGGGCCGCCGCTTCAGATCAACGCCAGCCAGTGCACCGCCTGTCAGTCCTGCATGAATCTCGGCTGCCCGGCGCTGACCTGGAGCGACGAATGGTTCGAAGGCCGCCACCGGGTCAAGATCGATCCGGCGTCGTGCATCGGCTGCACGCTGTGCGCCCAGGTCTGCACCATCGATTGCATCAAGATCGCAACGCCCCCGGTGACGCAATGAACGAGCAGAGCAAGGTCGCCGCCCTCAACGCGGACAGCGAGCCGGTCGCCTTCAACGCGGCACTGGCCGAGCCCACCAACGTGCTGATCGTCGGCGTCGGCGGCCAGGGCGTGATCATGGTCTCGAAGGTGCTGGCGTCGCTGGCGCAGGCGCACGGCTTCGAGGTCAAGCAGAGCGAAGTTCACGGCATGGCGAAGCGCGGCGGCGCGGTGTTCAGCCACGTCCGCTTCGGTCAACGGGTGTGGTCGCCGACCATCGCCAAGGGCGAAGCCGACGTGCTGATCGCGCTGGAATGGGCCGAGGGCCTGCGCTGGCTGCCGCATCTGAAGCGCGACACCGGCGTGTTCATCTGCGACACCAAGCGGATCGTGCCGCCCTTCGCCTGCCTAAACCGCCGCCTCGGCGCGCCGTTGCGCTATTCGACCGAGACCGCCGAACAGGTGTCGGCCTACGTCTCCGAAGCCTATGCGATCGACGCGACACGGATGGCGGAAGACCTCGGCAACGAACGCGCCGCCAATGTCGTGCTGCTCGGGGCGCTGTCGACGGTGCTCGAATTCTCGCTGCCGGAGTGGGAGAAGACCGTCACCAGCTTCGTGCCGAAAAAGACCATCGCGGTGAACACCGCGGCGTTCGAACTCGGCCGCAACTGGATTTCGGAGGCCAAGAGCCCGCCGCCCGCCGCCGACGAAGCCGCCAGGCCGGCCTCGACGCACGCGCATTATTCGGCGCGGCTCGAGATCACCGACGCGTGGTGCAAGAGCTGCGAGATCTGCGTCAAGCTCTGCCCCGAGCGCTGTCTCACGCTCAACGCCGAACGCATCGTCGAGATGACCGCGCCGGAGAAATGCACCGGATGCCGGCTGTGCGAATGGCTCTGTCCGGATTTCGCCATCCGCGTCCATCTGGATGCCGAGCAGCCCGCGATGGAGGCAGTGCGATGAATGTGATCGACCGATCGCACGCCAAGCCAGCGGCGAAGCTTCTCTCCGGCAACGCCGCCTGCGCGCAGGGCGCCATCGACGCCGGCTGCACCTTCTTCGCCGGCTATCCGATCACGCCGTCCTCGGAGATCGCCGAGCGGCTGTCGACCATGCTGCCGCGGGCCGGCGGCGTGTTCATTCAGATGGAAGACGAGATCGCGGCGATGGCCGCGGTGATCGGCGCCTCGATGGGCGGCGTCAAGGCGCTGACTGCGACGTCGGGTCCCGGCTTCTCGCTGAAGCAGGAGAACATCGGCTACGCCGCGGGCGCGGAAATTCCCTGCGTCATCGTCAATGTGATGCGCGGCGGCCCCTCGACCGGAATGCCGACGCGGCCGTCCCAGGCCGACATCATGCAGAGCCGCTACGGCAGCCACGGCGACTATCCGATGATCGTGCTGGCGCCGGCCTCCGCGCGGGAGATCTATGACGAGACCATCCGCGCTTTCGATCTCGCCGAGACCTGCCGCACGCCGGTCGTGCTGCTGTACGATCAGGTGATCGCGCAGTCATCGGAGACGGTTTCGCTCGGCGGCCGCCCGCCGGCACATGCGACGCGCAAATGGGCCAGCGGTCCGCGGGAGAGCTACAAGCCGTTCGCCGTCGGCGATGATCTGGTGCCGCCGATGGCGCGGCCCGGCGACGGCTATCGCATCCACACCACCGGCCTGACCCACAGCGAGAGCGGCTTCCCGAGCCAGGATCCGGAGACGGTCAACCGCAATCTCGGCCGGCTGTTCGCCAAGCTCGATCAGCATCGCGACCTGATCGACAGTTTCGAGGCGGTGCGCTGCGAGGACGCCGAGGTGGTGATCGTCGCGATCGGCATCAGCGCCCGCGCCGCCCGCCGCGCGGTCGATCTGTGCCGCGCGCATGGCAAGAAGGTCGGCCTGTTCCGTCCGATCACGCTGTGGCCGTTCCCTGAGATCGCGCTGCGCGAGGCCACCAAGAACGCCCGCGCCATCCTGGTGCCGGAGCTCAACATCGGCCAGCTCCGGCTCGAGATCGAACGCCAGCTGCGCGACCGCCGCGTCGAAGGCCTGCATCTGATCAGCGGCGAGCCGATCACGCCGGCGCAGATCGCCAGCGCCGCAACCAAACTCGCTTCGGAGGTCTGATGTTCAGGGACGCGCCGCATTTCGACGTCCGCGATTATCTCCGCAAGGAGATGATGCCGCATTTCCTCTGCCCCGGCTGCGGCCACGGCATGGCGCTGCGCGCGCTGCTGTGGGCGCTGCATGAATTGCAGATCGACCGCGACAGGCTCGCGGTCGTCTCCGGCATTGGCTGCGCCGGACGGCTGTCGGCCTATATCGACGCCAATACCTTCCACACCACCCACGGTCGGCCGCTGGCCTACGCCACCGGTCTGGCGCTGGCGCGGCCGGATCTGCACGTCGTGGTCATCACCGGTGACGGCGACTGCCTGGCGATCGGCGGCAATCATCTGATCCACGCCTGCCGGCGCAATCTCAAGCTGACCTGCCTGATGCTGAACAACGAGATCTACGGCATGACCGGCGGTCAGGTGTCGCCGACCACCTCGGAGACGCGGCTGACCACCACCACGCCGCACGGCAACACCGAGCCGAATTTCGACGCCTGCGCGCTGGCGACCGCCGCCGGCGCCGGCTTCGTCGGCCGCGAGATGACGCGTCACGTCCCGAAAATGAAAGAGCTGCTGAAGGAAGGCCTGCAACATCCGGGCTTCGCCTTCATCGAGGTGCTGTCCGACTGCACCGAGGTCTATGGCCGTAAGAACGACATGGGCTCGTCGTCCGAAATGGTGATGCGGCAGAAGAGCGAGATCCGGCCGTCCGCCTATCGCGACAGCGTCGACGAGCCGTTCCGCTCGACCGACCTGCCGACCGGCATTCTCGCCCGCAACAACCGGCCGGAATACGGCGCGGCCTTGCGCGCCGCCGCCGCCGCGCGCGCCGGCAAGTAACAGGGAGCGAGACCATGCCGAAATCCCGGATCGAACTGCGTTTCGGCGGCACCGGCGGGCAGGGGCTCCTGCTCAGCGCCAAGCTGCTCGCGGATGCGCTGGCGCTCGAAGGCCGCCACGTCGCGCAATCGCAAACCTACGAGCCGACCTCGCGCGGCGGTTTCTGCAACGCCGATCTGGTGGTGGCCAGCGGCGAGGTCGACTATCCGCTGCCGATGGAATTCGATCATCTGGTGCTACTCGACAAGATCGCGATCAAGCCGTCCTGGCCGCGGCTGAAGGCCGGCGCGCTGGTGATCGCCGATACGCGGCTGTGCCCGGAGCTGCCGGAGGGCGCGGGCCAGCGGCATCAGCTTCCGCTCAGCCGCACCGCGATCGAACTCGGCAGCGAACGCGTCACCAACATCGTCGCCCTCGCCGTGCTGGTCGCGATGACCGACATCTGCAAGCGCAAATCGGTCGAGCAGGTGATCCGCGCTTCGTCGCCGCGCGGCTTCCTCGATCTCAACATGGACGCGCTGGCCGCCGGCTATGCGCTGGCGTCGGCGCCCGCCGTTCTCGCCGCGTCCTGATACTTCAAAGGATCATCGTCATGGGTGCGCAGACCGCTCTCCGCGAAACGCCGATTTATATGCATGACCGTGCCATCGAGACGATGCCGCGGCCGCAGCTCGCGGCGTTGCAGCTCGAGCGGCTGCGCAAAATCGTCGAGCGTGCCTATCGCGACGTCCCGCATTATCGCCGGACGTTCGACGCCGCCGGCGTCAAGCCGTCCGAGCTGACGTCGCTCGCCGATCTGGCGAAGTTTCCGTTCACCAAGAAGACCGATCTGCGCGACAATTATCCGTTCGACATGTTCGCGGTGCCGCGCAACCAGTTGCCGCGAATTCACGCATCATCCGGCACCACCGGAAAGCCGACCGTGGTCGGCTACACCCGGAACGATCTCGATAATTGGGCCGACCTGATGGCGCGGTCGCTGGTCAGCGCCGGCGCCTCGCCGGACGACATCGTTCACAACGCCTATGGTTACGGCCTGTTCACCGGCGGTCTCGGCGCGCATTACGGCGCCGAGCGGCTCGGCTGCACGGTGGTGCCGATCTCCGGCGGCGGCACCGAGCGTCAGGTCACGCTGATGATGGACTTCGGCGCCGACGTGCTGTGCAGCACGCCGTCCTACGCCCTCAACATCGCCGAAGTCGCCGAGCAGATGGGCGTCGATCTGCGCAAGGCGCCGCTGCGCGTCGGGCTGTTCGGCGCCGAGCCGTGGAGCGACGCGATGCGGCGCGACCTCGAGGCGCGGCTCGGCATCAAGGCGATCGACATCTACGGCCTGTCGGAGATCATGGGCCCCGGCGTCGCCTGCGAATGCCACGTCGCGCAGAACGGCCTGCACGGCTGGGAGGATCACTTCCTGTTCGAGACCATCGATCCGGAAACGCTGCAGCCGCTGCCGCTCGGCTCGACCGGCGAACTGGTGATCACCACGCTCACCAAGGAAGCGCTGCCGATGATCCGGTATCGCACCCGCGACATCACCAGCCTCTCGACCGAGCCCTGCGCCTGCGGTCGCACCCATCTGCGGATCATGCGCGTCACCGGCCGCGACGACGACATGCTGATCATCCGCGGCGTCAACGTCTATCCGTCGCAGGTGGAGTCGGTGCTGGTCGGCTTCCCCGGCATCGCGCCGCACTACCAGATCGTGCTGACCCGCGACAAAGCGCTCGACGCCATGACCGTCGAAGTCGAGATCGCCCCGGATGCGCCGCGCGACGACGCTTCGCTGGCGTACAAGGCCGCCGAGGTCACGCATCACATCAAGTCGCTGATCGGCGTCACCTGCAAGGTCACCGTCAAGGCGCCCGGCGAAGTGCCTCGCTCGCAGGGCAAGGCGGTGCGGGTGAAAGATCAGCGGAATATTTGAGGCAACCACAGTGAGTTGCTTCGTGTCCCGGGCGCGGTGCAGCACGCAGTGCTGCTCCGCAGACCCGGGACCCCGGTTGATCCAAGGCCGCCAATAACCGGGGCCCCGGATCAGCAGCGCACCACGCCGCAGGGCGGCGCGCTGCGCAGCATCCGGGGCAAGCAGTCCCGGCTTTCGTGTCGGGCGAGGCGGATGCCGCCTACAACCCCAGCACCAGCTTGCTGATGATGTCGCGCTGGATTTCCGAGGTGCCGCCGAAGATGGTGTAGGCGCGGCCGTTGAGATGCGTCGGCATCACGGCGAGTTCGTCCTCGGGAATCGCCGGCGGGGCGTTGAGCCGGTGCAGCGGGCGGGTCGGTTCGACGTAGAGGCCATCGTTGCCGATGACGTCGACGCCGAGCCGGCTCACCGCCTGGTAGATCTCGCTGGTGCGCAGCTTCAGGATCGACGACACCGCGCCGGGGTTCTGGCCGTTCTGCAGGGCGGAGAGCACCCGCAGCTCGGTCATTTCCAGCGCATCGATATCGACCTCGGCCTCCGACATCCGGATCGCGATGTCCGGATCCTCGATCGCCCGGCCGGTCGCGTCCGACTCGGCGAGCGCCGCCGTTCTGTGCAGCGCCTTGCGGAGCTTCGCCGAGGCAATGCCGGAGCCGCGCTCGAACTCCAGGAGATACTTGCCGTAGGTCCAGCCCTTGCCTTCCTCGCCGACCAGGTTCGACGACGGAATCCGGACGTCGTCGAAGAACACCTGGTTGACCTCGTGGTCGCCGCCGATCGTGAGAATCGGGCGGATGGTGATACCGGGGCTCTTCATGTCGATCAGCACGAAGCTGATGCCGTCCTGCTGCCGCGGCTCATCGCTGGTGCGCACCAGCGCGAACATCATGTTGGCGTTGTGCGCGTGGGTGGTCCAGATCTTGGTGCCGTTGATGACGTACTCGTCGCCGTCGCGGACCGCGCGGGTCTTCAGCGACGACAGGTCCGAGCCCGAGCCGGGCTCCGAATAGCCCTGGCACCAATAATCCTCGCAGGACAGAATCCGCGGCAGGAAGTAGTTCTTCTGCTCCGGCGAGCCGAAGCCGATGATGACGGGGCCGACCATCTTGACGCCCATCGGCGTCGGCGACGGCACGCCGGCATGGGCGCATTCGGTCTCGAAGATCCAGCGCTGCGCCGGCGTCCAGCCGGGGCCGCCATATTCCACCGGCCAGCCCGGTGCGCCCCAGCCCTTGGCGTTGAGCGCGCGCTGCCACGGCACGCCGGTCTCCGGCTCGGAGAACACCGAGGCGTTGAGCGACTCCGCCCGCTTCATATCGGGCGTGAGATTGGCCGCGATGAAGTCGCGGACCTCTTGCTGGAAGGCGAGTTCGGCGTCGCCGAAGGTCATGTCCATGTCGATGCCTCGCTGCTAGGCGTTGACGAGCCGGCCGCTGAGCGCGGCGTGGCGGCGATAATGGTGCCTGCTGCCGCCGAACAGCGTCTCGAACGCCAGCAGGCGTTTGAAGTACGCGCCGACGTCGAGTTCCTCGGTGACGCCCATGCCGCCGTGCAACTGCACGGATTGCTCGGCGACGAACCGCGCGCCCTTGCCGATCTTGGCCTTGGCGCCGGAGGCGGCGCGGCCGCGTTCGGCGGCGTCGGCGTCGGCCTTCAGTGCGGCCCGCAGCGCCATCGACCGCGCTTCATCGACCTGCACCGACATGTCGGTGAGGCGATGCCGGATCACCTGATTGGCAGCGAGCGGCTTGCCGAACTGCTTGCGCACCTTGGTGTAATCCAACGTCTTGTCGGTCAGCGTCTGCATCATCCCGACGGCTTCGGCCGACATCGCAGCGAGCGCGCGATCGACCACGGCTTCAATCGCCGGATAGGCATCGCCGTCAGCGCCGAGCATCGCGTCGGCCGGCACCCGCACGCTTTGCAGCGTCAGATTGCAAGCGCGTCCGCCGCCGAGCCGCGGATAGTCGGCGAGCGTCAGGCCGTCCGCGCCGCGCGGCACCAGGAACAGCCGCAACGAGCCGCTGCCGTTGTTCGCCAGCCGCGCCGAGACGATCAGCTGATCTGCCGACGCGCCGTCCAGCACCGCGACTTTGGCGCCATCGAGCATATAGCCATCGCTGTCCTTCCGGGCGCTGGTGTCGACGCGCGACAGGTTTGCGCGGGCCGCGCGTTCGGCATGCGCGAAAGCCAGCCGCAGCGTGCCTTCCGCGATCTGCGGCAGAAGCGCCGCCTTCTGTTCGTCGCGGCCGTGTTCGGCGACGAGGCCGACGCCGAGAACGACGGTCGACAGATACGGCTCGCTGACGAGACCGCGGCCGAACGCTTCCATCAGGATACCGACTTCGATCGCGCCGCCGCCGATGCCGCCATGCTGTTCGGGCAGCGGCAGCGCCAGCCATCCGAGATCGGCGAACTGCTTCCAGATCGCCTCGCTGAAGCCGAACGGCTCCCTGGCGTTGTGCTCGCGCAGCTTCGTCGTGTAGGTCTCGGCGATGAAGCGGTCGGCGCTTTCGCGCAGCAGCCGCTGTTCGTCACTGGGCGTGAGATCCATCGCTTACACCTTCACCTGTTTGCGTACCGACGGATGCAGTCCCGACGGATCGACGATCATTCCAAACTCCTGCAGATTGTGAGCGTGACAAAGTTGATGCAGCGCGAACGCCTGGTCGATCGCTGCCGGCTGGCCCTGGATGTCGACCGAGCGGTTGACTGCCTCCTTGGTCATCTTCAGCGCAAAACTCGGCTTGGCGGCGATGCGCTGGGCGAGCGCCAGGGTGAAGGCGGATAGTTCGGCGGCCGGCACCACGTGATTGACCATGCCGAGCTGATAGCCGTCTTGCGCGCTCCAGCTGTCGGCGGTGAACAGCAGCTCCTTGGCCTTGCGCGGACCGAGCTCCCACGGATGCACGAACCACTCGACGCCGCACACACCCATCGTCACCACCGGATCGCAGAATTCGGCGCTGTCGGCGGCGACAATCAGGTCGCAGGCCCAGGCCAGCATCAGCCCGCCGGCAATACATTTGCCGTGCACCTCGGCGATCATCGGCTTGGCGAGGTTGCGCCAGCGCCGGGTGATCTGCAGATAGATCTCCTGCTCGCGCGCCATCCGCCCATGCGCGCCCGGCTCGCGAAAGCCGCCCCAGTTGCCGATCGGCGGAAAGTCGATGCCGGCTTCGTTCTTGCTGGTGGCGCGCAGATCGTGCCCGGCGGAGAAATGCGGGCCGTTGCCGGCCAGGATGATGACCTTGACGCTGTCGTCCTGCACCGCGTCGTCGAACGCGGCGTTGAGGTCGTAGGTCATTTGCAGATTCTGTGCGTTGCGCGCCTCCGGCCGGTTCATCACGATCCGCGCGACGGCGGGATCGGGGCGTTCGACCAGGATGGTCTCGGTGGCGCTCATTCATCCTCCCGTTTCTTCTTGTCCCGGAGCTGCGCCGGTTTGCTGTTGCGCGTAGTCTGGCAGGTCGCCGCCGTGACCGCAAACCTCATCTGGGGACTATGGCGCGCGTGATATTCCGTCGCGCGGTGCTCGCGAGCTGCGACTTCGATTTTCGGGACCGGGTTCGGCTCTCCGGTCGGCGAACCGGCGTTTTTTTAGAGACAATCCAGCCGGTTCCGCGAGCTTTGAGGCAAAACAAACCGCAATCCGTGCGATTATGCGATGGGCGTGGGTCGACGCGATCAACCCCTAGCCGTATTTGAGTTCTTGGCCGCGGCGATCCATGCGATAGGTCGCGGCCGCCGCGCCCTTTTCCCTGCCGCTGAAAGTGAATGATGCAGCAGTATTCGACCGCATCGATGCTCCGGAACGTTGCGCGCGCAGGCGTGCTGGCGGCGGTTGCGTTGCTGCTGCTGTGCGGGCCGGGCTTCGCCGCTGCGGATGGCGGACTGCTGCCGCGCGACCTGTCGCCCTGGGGCATGTTCAAGAACGCCGACATCGTCGTGAAAATCGTGATGACCGGCCTCGCTGTGGCGTCGCTTGCGACCTGGACGGTGTGGCTCTCGAAGACCATCGAGCTGCGCCACGAAACCGCCCGCGCCCGCGATGGTCTGGCGAAGCTCGAGGCCGACACCACGCTCGCCGAGCTGCGCAGCGCCGACGAGGCGCACGACGCGGTTGCGCAACTGGTGCAGACCGCGGCGCGCGAAGCGAGCCTCTCCGGCTGGACCTTCGACGACGACTTCAAGGATCGCGTCGGGCTTCGGCTCGAACGCGTCGAGGCGGCGATGTCGCGGCGGATCGCGCGCGGCACCGGCATTCTGGCGACGATCGGCGCGGTGGCGCCGTTCGTCGGGCTGTTCGGCACCGTCTGGGGCATCATGAACGCCTTCATCGGCATTTCGGAGGCGCATACCACCAACCTCGCGGTGGTCGCGCCCGGTATTGCCGAAGCACTGCTCGCCACCGCGCTCGGCCTCGTCGCCGCGGTGCCGGCGGTGGTGATCTACAATTATCTGGTCCGGCAGATCGCCAATTATCGCGCGTTGCTCGGCGACGCATCGGCACAGGTACTGCTGCTGGTCAGCCGCGATCGCGGCCGCTCGGCGCGACTGATGGCGCGGGCCGCGGAGTAGGCGATGGGCGTGCGGCTCGGCGGACGACGGCGCGCTATCGAGGACGATCTCGCCGTCGCGCATGAGATCAACGTCACGCCGTTCATCGATGTGATGCTGGTGCTGCTGATCATCTTCATGGTCGCAGCCCCGCTCGCCACCGTCGATCTCGGCGTCGATCTGCCGGCCAGCACCGCGGCGCCGCAGCCGCGGCCGGACAAGCCGGTCTATCTCACGGTGCAACCGGATCTCACGCTCGCGATCGGCGAAACCGTGGTCGCCCGCGAGGCGCTCGACGGCACGCTGCAAAGCGCGACCCGTGGCAACAAGGACGAGCGAATCTTCGTGCGCGCCGACAAGGCGGTCAGCTACGGCGACCTGATGGCCGTAATGAATCTGCTGCGCAACGCCGGCTATCTCAAGATCGCACTGGTCGGCCTCGATGGCCGGGACGCGCCATGAACGCGTTCGCGCTGCACGAGCCGACCGGCAAAGGCCGCGCCTCGCAATGGACGCTGTCGGCGGCGGCGATCGTCGCCGCGCATCTCGGGCTGATCGTCGCGGCGGTCGCCTGGTATCAGCAGACATCGCCGCCCGGCGTCGAGATTCCGGCGATCATGGTCGACATGGCGCCTGCGCCCGCCGCGCCTGCGGTGCAGCCTCACGACCTTGCGCCGGGTCCGCAGATGCAGGAGGCGCACGCCGCGCCTGAAGCGCTCAAGCAAGACGGGCCGACGCGTGAGCTGTCGCCGCCGGAGCCGATCAAGCCGGTCGGCGTGCAACAGGCCGAACCGGTTCCGGTCGCGCCGATGCCTGACGTCGTGGCGCCGACGCCGGCCAGGGAGCCGCCGAAACCGGAAGTGGCCAGGCCGGAGCTGAAGAAGGCCGAGCGGGTGAAACGCGAAGAGGCGAAACGCAGGCCGGAGCGGGTCGAGCCGAAACCGGTGTCGCGCGAGCCGCCGGCGCCGCGCACCACGGCCGCGCCGAAGGCCGATCGCCAGGCCTCCCTGCAGTCGTCGCCGAATGCCGGCCGCGCCGCGGCTGCCGCGGCGCTGCCGCCCTATCGCGACCAGCTCGCCGCCCATCTGGCGCGCTTCAAGCAATATCCCTCGTCGTCGAAGGCCGCGGGCGAGCAGGGCACCGCGATGCTGAGCTTCACGGTCGGTCGCGGCGGCCAGGTGCTCGGCAGCCGGCTGACGCGCTCGTCGGGCCATGCCGCGCTCGACGCCGAGACCCTGGCGATGGTCCGCCGCGCCCAGCCGCTGCCGTCGTTCCCGCCGGAGATGACGCAGTCCTCGCTCGGCTTCACCGTCCCGGTGAATTTCTCGCTGCGCTGACTTGAGGCTGCCCGACCGCCCGCAATCCCCAGCGAATGTGCGATTTCCTTGTCATTTGCGCCGGTTGCCGCTAAAAACCCGGCACGACCGCGGCCCCCGCACCCCTGGAGGCTTGCTGCGGCGTTCCCATGGGCCGCGTTGCGGCCTTTAACTTTTTGAAAATCAAGGACTAAAACGATGGCGACCGTCATGGAATTGAAGGCGACCGCGCGTCCGAAGAGCGGCAAGGGGGCCGCCCGGGCAGAGCGTCGCGCCGGCCGAGTGCCCGGAGTGATCTACGGAGACAACCAGCCCCCGCTGCCGATTTCGGTCGAAGACAAGGAATTGCGCCTGCGCATCCTGGCCGGCCGGTTCCTGACCACGGTTTTCGACGTCGTCCTCGACGGCAAGAAGCATCGCGTCATTCCGCGCGACTATCACCTCGACCCGGTCAAGGATTTTCCGATCCATGTCGACTTCCTGCGGCTCGGCGCGGGCGCGACCATCCGCGTCAGCGTTCCGCTGCATCTGAAGGGTCTGGAAAGCGCGCCGGGCGTGAAGCGTGGCGGCACTTTCAACATCGTCACCCACACCGTCGACCTCGAAGCCCCGGCTGAGAGCATTCCGCAGTTCATCGAAGCCGACGTGTCGACGCTGGACATCGGCGTGTCGCTGCATCTGTCGGACATCGCACTGCCGAACGGCGTGAAGTCGGTGTCGCGTGAAGACGTCACGCTGGTCACCATCGTGCCGCCGTCGGGCTTCAATGAAGAGCAGAAGGCGGCTGCGGCCGGCGCTGCGGCTCCTGCCGCCGCTGCGGCTCCTGCGGCCAAGGCTGGCGCCGCCAAGGCTCCGGCGGCTGCGGCCAAGGCCCCGGCGGCTCCGGCGGCCAAGAAGAAGTAATCCGCGGGACGCCGCGGCATGCGCTTGTTTGTTGGGTTGGGCAATCCCGGGTCGAAGTACCAGGACAACCGGCACAACATCGGGTTCATGGTCATCGACGAGATCGCACGGCGTCATGGCTTCTCGCCATGGCGCCGTCGCTTTCAGGGCGAGACCGCCGACGGCTCGCTGGACGGCGAGCGGATCACGCTGTTGAAGCCGCTCACCTACATGAACGAGTCCGGTCGCGCCGTGCAGGAAGCCGTGAGCTTCTACAAGATCGGGCACGGTGAGGTCGCGGTGTTTCACGACGAGATCGAACTGCCGCCGGCGAAGCTGCGGGTCAAGGTCGGCGGCGGCATCGCCGGGCACAACGGCCTGCGCTCGATCTCGGCGCATATCGGCAACGACTATCTGCGGGTGCGGCTCGGCGTCGGCCATCCGGGCGTCAAGGAACTGGTGCACGGCCATGTACTCGGCGACTTCGCCAAAAGCGAGCGGCCATGGGTCGCGGCGCTGGCCGAAGCCGTCGCGGACAATGCCGGGCTGATCGCGAAGGGCCGCGAGGCGACCTTCGCCAACAAGGTACATCTGGCGCTACAGGCCAGGGGATTTTTGGACGACAACGCCAAGAAGTCTGGCGCCGACAAGGCCGCCAAGTAACACGCGTCATCGCTGGGCTTGACCCGGTGATCCATCCTCATCGAAGAAGATGGATACGCGGGTCAAGCCCGCGTATGACGGCCTCCATTCGTCGCGCCGCGAACGCGCAGCAGAGTCGGAAAGCAGATTATGGGATTCAAATGCGGGATCGTCGGACTGCCGAATGTCGGCAAGTCGACGCTGTTCAATGCGCTGACCGAGACCGCGGCGGCGCAGGCGGCCAACTATCCGTTCTGCACCATCGAGCCGAATGTCGGCGAGGTTGCGGTGCCGGATCCGCGGCTCGACAAGCTCGCCGAGGTCGGCAAGTCGCAGCAGATCATTCCGACGCGGCTGACCTTCGTCGACATCGCCGGTCTGGTGAAGGGCGCTTCCAAGGGTGAAGGCCTCGGCAACCAGTTCCTCGCCACCATCCGCGAGGTCGACGCGATCGCCCATGTGGTGCGCTGCTTCGAAGACGGCGACATCACCCATGTCGAAGGCCGGGTCGCGCCGATCGCCGACATCGAGACGATCGAGACCGAGCTGATGCTCGCCGATCTCGACAGCCTCGAGAAGCGCGTCGACAATCTGACCAAGAAGGCCAAGGGCAACGACAAGGACGCCAAGGAGCAGCTCGAGCTGGTCAACCGCGCGCTGACGCTGCTGCGCGAGGGCAAGCCGGCGCGCTTCCTCGAGCGCAAGCCGGAGGAGGAACGCGCGTTCCGGATGCTCGGTCTGCTGACCTCGAAGCCGGTTCTGTACGTCTGCAACGTCGAGGAAGGCTCAGCCGCCGAGGGCAACAGCTTCTCGGAGCAGGTGATGGCGCGCGCCAAGGAAGAAGGCGCGGTCGCGGTGGTGATCTCGGCCAAGATCGAATCCGAGATCGCGACGCTGTCGCGCGAGGAACGCGTCGACTTTCTCGACACACTCGGGCTGCACGAGGCCGGCCTCGACCGGCTGATCCGCGCCGGCTACGAGCTGTTGCACCTGATCACCTATTTCACGGTCGGCCCGAAGGAAGCCCGCGCCTGGACCATCACCAAGGGAACCAAGGCGCCGCAGGCCGCCGCGGTGATCCACACCGATTTCGAGAAGGGCTTCATCCGCGCCGAGACGATCGCCTATGACGACTATGTCACGCTGGGCGGCGAAGCCGGCGCCCGCGACGGCGGCAAGCTGCGGCTCGAAGGCAAGGAATACGTCGTCGCCGACGGCGACGTGATGCATTTCCGCTTCAATACGTGAGGTTGGGAAAGCGATTGAGCTCGTCATTCCGGGGCTCGCGAAGCGAGAGCCCGGAATCCATACGCCGCAGCGCTGCTGTGACGCATGGTCGACGTGTCGGGCCGTCGTGCCGGACATTGATACAGGGGATATGGATTCCGGGTTCGCCGCTACGCGGCGCCCCGGAATGACGAACGTTGAGGCTGGCGCTTGGCAGCTATCGAAACCCCTGCTGGTCCCGGATCGCTCCGAGATGTTCGTTGATGCGGAACACGATCAGGACGAATTCGGCGACGATACGCGAGGCGACGATGCCGACCAGGACCGAGGCGAGGCTCGACAGCACCAGGATGAAACCGCCGAAAGGGCTCACGGCCATCGCCGCCAGGCCGGAGAACACCCCCGAGATTCCGAACAGAACGGTCAGCGCGATCACCAGCCAGTAGAATGTCTTGATGATGGTCGGCGTAATGAAACGGTCCCATTGAAACAGGTCCCGAAAATCGAACATGGTCTCTCCCCCAGCAATCCGGATCGCGGCTTGTGATTGCCTTCAATAACGGCCACAATCGGGCCTCCCGCCAGCAAATGCCATGACCCTCCTCACCTTCGAAGATTTTCCCCCTGGTCACTTTGGCCACTTTGGACCTCGCCGCGTAACGCGCGAGGAAATCACCGCGTTTGCCGCCGAATTCGATCCGCAGCCGATGCATCTCGATGAACGCGCGGCCGCGTCGTCGATGCTGAAGGGGCTGTCGGGATCGGGTTGGCATCTGTGCTCGATCATGATGCGCATGATGTATGACGGCTACATCAAGAATACCGCGTCGCTCGGCTCGCCCGGCGTTAACGAGATGCGCTGGATGGCGCCGTTCCGCCCTGGCGACGATCTCACCATCGACGTCGAGGTGGTCGAGGCGCGGGTGTCGAACAGCCGGCCCGACACCGGCATCGTCACCTTCAAGTGCTACGTCCGCAATGGCCGGGGCCAGATGCTGTGCGAGATGGTGTCGCCGATCATCATCCGCCGCCGCGAGGCGGTCGCGAACGAATCCAATTAGCGCATGATCCCGAGAATTGGAGACCGGTTTTCGGAGAAGATCATGCCCAACAACAAGCTGGAGCTGGATGGCGATTCGAAGATGAGTCGTCCAGCTCTCGCCAGAATTATCGAGACCACTTGATGCGTTTTCTCGAAGACCTGCAGGTCGGCCAGCGCCGCGAGCTCGGCTCCTACACTTTCACCGCGGAAAAGATCATCGCGTTCGCGACGCAGTTCGATCCGCAACCGTTTCATCTCGACGAGGAGGCCGGCCGCCAATCGCTGTTCGGCGGGCTGGCGGCGTCGGGCTGGCATATCGCCTCGGCGTGCATGAGGCTGCTGGTTCTCGAACGTCAGCAGGAGGCAATCGAGGAAGCCGCGCGCGGCGAGCCGGTCGCGGTGTGGGGGCCGTCGCCGGGCTTCCGGGATCTGCGCTGGATCAAGCCGGTGCTCGCAGGCGACACCGTTGTTTATGCTAATGTGGTCGAGTCGGTGCGGCCGTCTGATTCGCGACCGGAGTGGGGAATCGTTCAGGCCCGCAACACCGGATGCAATCAGCGCGGCGAGCTGGTGTTCTCATTCCTCGCCACCGCCTTCGTGCCGCGGCGTTCGCAGGGCGAGTGAGGCTGTCGCGCAACAGCCTTTCGGAATTTAACCAAATGCGATCGTTTTGGGCGAGACTGCCGCGGAACGGCCGTTCTATTAAGACGTTGTGAACCCTGCACGGGCATTGCTCGACAGGCCGGCAGGGCAAGGGGACTTGAGATCGATGGCGGACCAAGCGGGACTTAAATGGGTGGGCTTTATCTTCGCCACCATCACCTTGGCCGTCATGATCACCACCGGCATGGTGGTGAAGGGCAATGCCGACGGCGCTTACTTGCTCGATCCTGCCGCTGTTTCGTCGGGCGCCAGCCGCTGACGATCAGCCGCTGACGATCAGCCTCTGACGATCAGCCTCTGACGATCAGCCTCTGACGATCAGCCTCCGATCATCTCCAAGTGACGAACAGCAAGTGACGACCAGCCGCCGACCCGCCAGTCATTGAGCTGCCGATTCTTCACGCCGCCTCTCGCTGAACTGATTCTGCGGAACGACCGGGCGGTGCACTATTGCGCCATCGCCGATCTTAACGTTTCGTTCACCATCCGAATCGCAACAAAAAAAATGCAGCCATCTCGCGACGGCTGCATTCGATGTCTTGCGGCGCTTTCAGCGGGCGCGAACGGACTCAGCCGTTGCGCAAAGTGTCTGCGGCGCGCTTCCACTGCGAGACGTTGTCCGCGATCATGCGGGTCGATTTCATCGCCTGCTGGCTGAGCTGGGCGTAGCCCGAAATCTCGCGCTGAACCCGTTGACCTTCGGCATGCAGAAGGTCGCGCAGCGCCTCCAGTTCGCCGATCAGGTTTTCGATTTCGGCGAGCGACGTGCCGGCGACGCGCTGGATCAGCGAGTTGACGCTGGAGACGGTCGCCTCGGCGCTGGCCTCGAGCGGCTGTGCGGCGGAAGACGACGCCAGAGCCGAACTGTCGGCGCTGTTCAGCGTGCCCGGCGACGGCCGGCGCAGATAGGCGATATCGTTACGGACGAAGTCGCGGATGCCCGCTTCGACTTCGGAAACCACGGCGAGGTTCTCGTCGGTCTCGGGCGTATCAGTCTTCTCGGATGGAATGGCATTCATCGGCTGTTCCCCTTGAGTGAGCGTCGAGCAGCGCGGTGGTCCCCCGCCCGCCAATACCAACGCATCAAATGCAGTGCAATTTGACCGCATCGCGGCCAATCTGAGGCGGCAGGCCGGTGTTTCAACAAAATCACTAACCAAATGCTAACGACGTCGCGCCGCATGGTTCCACTAAGCGCGCTCAGGCGATCCGCGGCAGATCGATTGGATGGCCGATCGCCTGTTCGACCAGATCGAACGTGTCGATCAGGATCCGCATGCTCACCAACTTTCCGGCCTTGAACTGCGCGAACTGCGCCATCCGCAGGCTGATCGGCTTGTTGGAATCGAGCGCTGTGAGCGAATAGCGGATCATCGACGCGGAGGTGTCGACGCCGAGCATGATCGCCTCGCGATCGAAGCGATGGATGCGGACGTTGTCGGCGATCTGCCGGCAGACCTCGAGCACTGCCGCCTTGCCGTGGCGCGCGCCGAAGAACGGAAACATGTCGATCGGACCGTAGATCGCCCAATCGATATCCTCGTCGATCATGTTGCTCAGGTCTTCGTGTTGGCGTTCGTTAAGCGCGCGATGCAAAGCCCGCGAGAAACGCCAGAGGCAGTGCTCTGTCATGAACCATTCCGGGTTTTGAAAAACGGGATTGTCGATTCAGCCAGCGGCACCCTGGCGACATCTGTGTCGCCGTGCCCTTTGCAATTTGCTGCGCCAATGCGAACGAGTTAGAAGCGTTCGCGTCGAATTGCAACGACTTTTTGTGCATTGCACAAAATGTAGCACGATAGCTTTAGAGCTTGCGGCATAGGCAAAACTCGCAATTACTGGTAGTAAATCTTTCCGTTAGTATCAAAAAGTACGCTGTTTATGGGCCAATCAACGCGTATCTGAGACAATTGCGGGGCCGCCAGGAGCGGCGCGGCCCGCCGTGCTGCACGCCTCCGCTGACTCATGCGGAATCAGTACGCAGCTATGCGGCGCATGACTAATTGTTCCGGATCGTGCGCGCGGCGTTATCGCCGTCGGCTCGGATCAAGCAGATATAGTTGATCACCCGGTCACGCGCGCATGACGCGGACCTTCGCGCGCGCGATCAGGCCTTCGCCTTGCCCGCTTTCTTCTTCGCCGGCTTCTTGGCGGGCTTCGGCTTGTCAGCCGTTGCCTTCTTTGCGGCCGCCTTGGTCTGCGCCGTGATGCCGGCGGCCGCGGTCTCGGTCGCCTTGCGCATCGCCCGCGCATAGGAGTCCGCCGCGTTGTCGGCGGCGACCTGCAGCCGCTTCGCCGCGGCGAGGCCTTGCTCCATCGCCGCCTTGGCCAGCTCCTTGGCGCGCGCCTTGCCGGTCGCGTCCTTCGCCTTGGCGGCGAGGCCGAGATAGTGATCGCGCCGCGCCTTCGCCGCGCCGGTCAGGGTCTTGTTCTGCTGCTTCGCGAGCTGCCGGATGATGCCATCCAGATCGGCGTCGGCCATTCCTGTAGTCCCCCAGTCAACGAACATTCGTTGCCGCGGAATATGCGTGCGCGCGCGGCGAATGGCAATTCGCCGCCGCGGTCGATCGGCGCGCGCCGGCCTTGACTTCGCGGGCGTCTCGGACAATCTCGCCGCCAATAAATCTCAAGAACCAGGGAGAACAAGAAAATGGCCGACGCCTACATCATCGACGCCGTCCGCACCCCGCGCGGGATCGGCAAGGTCGGCAAGGGCAAACTGGCGGAGATGCATCCGCAACATCTCGCCGCCGCCGTGCTCAAGGCGATCGCCGAGCGCAACAAGCTCAACACCGCCGACGTCGATGATATCATCTGGTCGACCTCGACCCAGCGCGGCAAGCAGGGCGGCGACCTCGGCCGGATGGCGGCGCTCGACGCCGGCTACGACATCAAGGCCTCCGGCACCACGCTCGACCGCTTCTGCGGCGGCGGCATCACCGCGGTGAACTTCGCCGCGGCGCAGATCATGGCCGGCATGGAAGACGTGGTGATCGCCGGCGGCACCGAAATGATGTCGCTGACCGCGTCGATGGCCGCCGAGGACATGGCGGCCGGCAAGCCGCCGCTCGGCATGGGCTCGGGCAATGCGCGGCTCGCCAAGGTGCATCCGCAGTCGCATCAGGGCATCTGCGGCGACGCCATCGCCTCGATGGAAGGAATCAGCCGCGAGGCGCTCGACGCGCTCGGGCTGGAGAGCCAGCGCCGCGCCGCGATCGCCATCAAGGAAGGCCGCTTCGACAAGAGCATTGTTCTGGTCAAGGACGACGACGGCAACGTCGTGCTGGCGAAGGACGAATATCCGCGCCCGGAGACCACGGCGGAAGGCCTCGCGGCGCTGAAGCCGGCCTTCACCGCGATGGCGGACTATCCGCTCGACGAGCAGGGCACCACCTATCGCAAGCTGATCAACCAGAAATATCCCGACCTCGAGATCAAGCACGTCCACCACGCCGGCAATTCCTCGGGCGTGGTCGACGGCGCCGCGGCGCTGCTGTTGACCTCGAAGTCCTACGCCGACGCCCACGGCCTCAAGCCGCGCGCCAGGATCGTGGCGATGGCCAATATCGGCGACGACCCGACCTTGATGCTGAACGCTCCGGTGCCGGCGGCGCAGAAGGTGCTGGCGAAGGCCGGGCTCACCAAGGACGACATCGACCTGTGGGAGATCAACGAGGCGTTCGCGGTGGTCGCCGAGAAGTTCATCCGCGACCTCGATCTGGATCGTGACAAGGTCAACGTCAACGGCGGCGCGATCGCGCTCGGCCACCCGATCGGCGCCACCGGCGCGATCCTGATCGGCACCGTGCTCGACGAACTCGAACGCCGCGGCCTGAAGCGCGGCCTGGTGACGATGTGCGCCGCCGGCGGCATGGCCCCGGCGATCATCATCGAGCGGGTGTGAGGCGAAGAGCGGTTTCGCACGCCTGCGGCGGCATCGAGTGGTCCACGCGGCGTTGAGGAGCTGAACTGACTGAAAAGGGCGGTGCTATGCGCCGCCCTTTTTGTTGTGGCCGAACCTCTCTACTCGTCATCGCCGGGCCTGACCCGGTCGGTCGTGGGACATGCGATAAGGCCCGTGCGCGCGACGAGCGCTCCGGACAATTCAGCCGCCGCATTCGCGACGAGTCGTTCCCGCGCAGGCGGGAACCCATAGCCCCTGGTTTCTCGGCTGAAGGAAGTCCCTTTCGCATTGCCTCGATCGAGAGGCTGCGGCGTATGGGTCCCCGCCTGCGCGGGGACGACTGGCTGAGAGGCAATCTCTGGAGTGCGGACGAGCGTGCGGGACTACGGCTGACATGCCTGCGCCCCATCCTCCGCGCGCCGATCGTCCCTATATGACGATCATGCCCTCAAAATCCTCTTCCACCATCGCCCGCCCCAAGCGGCCGCCGCCAGTGCTGATCTGCGGCAAATGCCTGTCCCGCATCGACGGCGGCAAGAAGCTCAAGCAGGCGCTGAAGGCCGAACTGAAGCAGCGCGCCGTCGCGCACGGCGGCAAGCGCGCCAAGCTCGTCACCACCGGCTGCCTCGGCATTTGCCCCAAGCGCGCGGTGGTCACCGCCAGCGCGGCGACGTTGGGACGAGGGGAGTATGTGCTGATCGAGGATCGGAAGGATGCAGCCGACGCGATGGCAGCGTTGATGCCGGAGGAGGAGGCGTAGGCGTTTCTTTCCAGCAACGCCGGGGTTGTCATGCCCGGGGCAGTTGAACCCTTATGCCGCGCGCGGCTGCGCCACCAGACTGATCCCCAGGGCGTGCAGCACCTTCAGCACGGTCGCAAACTCGGGTTTCGTGTCTCCGCCAAGCGCGCGATATAGGTTCTCCCGCGACAAGCCGGTGTCTTCCGCCACAATGCTCATGCCTTTGGCGCGCGCGACAGTTCCGATCGCCTTGGTGATCAGCGCCGGGTCCTCGGAATCGAATGCCTCGGTCAGATACTCTGCGATCATCTCTGGGCTGTCGAGGTAATCAGCTGCATCGAACGGTGTGGTGCGCACCATGCTTAATCCTCCAAATCCTCGGCGAGTTGTTTTGCGCTGGCAATGTCGGCAGCTTGTGAACTCTTGTCGCCGCCACACAGCAGAATGACCAATTCTGTTCCGCGCTGGACGAAGTACACGCGATAGCCTGGCCCGTAGTGGATACGGAGTTCGCTCACTCCGTCACCTACGGGCGCCACGTCACCTGGGTTTCCAAGTTCAAGCCTGTCGATCCGCAACAGAATTTTCACGCGAGCCCGGGTGTCTCGCAGATTTCGTAGCCAGCGCTCGAATTCTGGCGTCTTCCGGATCGTCGGCATCGGTCGCCTCGACTGTAGCGTAAGCGCTACAGTCGATCTTGGCAAGTGGGTCCGCTACCTCTTCTTCCACCCGCCCCGATGCCCCGGCGCGCCGCCGCTGCTGCGCGGCGCGGGACCGAATTCCGGCCCGGACTCGCGGCTGTTGGTCGGCTGATAGATCTTGCTCTCCGCACCCGGGCCCATCTCGTCGAGCGTCGGTTTGCGCGGCTTGGGCCGTTGCACCTTCTTGGTCTCGTGCCAGCCGGCGATGCCCATTTCGTCGAGATCGGGTTTGTGCACCTTGCTGCGCGGGGTGTTGTTGCCGCCGCGTTCGGTCGACAGCTTCGGCAGATTGGCCGAGGCGCCGAATTGTTTGTCGCCCTTGTAGCTCCCGGCTTTCGCCGCGACGCCGCGTTGCTTGACGGTGGGGTCGTCGATCACCGCGAGTTCAGTGGCGCGCAGGCGTTTGACTTCGTCGCGCAGCCTGGCGGCTTCCTCGAAGTTCAGATCGGCCGCCGCCTCGCGCATCCTGGTTTCGAGGTCGGCCAGCACCGCGCCGAAATTGTGCCCGATCACCGCGGCGTCGTCGGTGAAGCCCGAGCCCTTGCCGTCGCCGATCTCCACCAGCACATGGTCGCGCTCGTAAACCGAGCCCAGGATATCGCCGATCGATTTCTTGATGCTCTCCGGCGTGATGCCGTGCGCGGTGTTGTATTCGATCTGCTTCTCACGACGGCGACCAGTCTCGTCCATCGCCCGCTGCATCGAGCCGGTGACGTGATCGGCATAGAGGATCACCTTGCCGTCGACATTTCGCGCGGCTCTGCCGATCGTTTGGATCAGCGACGTCTCGCTGCGCAAAAAGCCTTCCTTGTCGGCGTCGAGGATCGCCACCAGCGCGCATTCCGGAATGTCGAGGCCCTCGCGCAACAGATTGATGCCGACCAGCGCGTCGAACGCGCCGAGCCGCAGATCGCGGATGATCTCGATGCGCTCGATGGTGTCGATGTCGGAATGCATGTACCTGACACGAATTCCCTGCTCGTGCAGAAACTCCGTGAGGTCCTCCGCCATCCGCTTGGTCAGCACGGTGATCAGCGAGCGATAGCCGGCGTTGGCGGTGGCGCGGACTTCGCCGACCAGATCGTCGACCTGGGTGCGCGCCGGGCGGATGTCGACCGGCGGGTCGATCAGTCCGGTCGGGCGGATCACCTGCTCGACGAACACGCCGCCGCTTTCGTTCAGCTCCCACGCCGCCGGCGTCGCCGACACCGCGACCGATTGCGGGCGCATCATGTCCCACTCTTCGAATCGCAGCGGCCGGTTGTCCATGCAGGACGGCAGCCGGAAGCCGTATTCGGCGAGCGTCGCCTTGCGCCGGAAGTCGCCTTTGAACATGCCGCCGATCTGCGGCACGGTGACGTGGCTCTCGTCGGCGAACACCAGCGCGTTGTCGGGCACGTATTCGAACAGCGTCGGCGGCGGCTCGCCGGGGCGGCGGCCGGTCAGATAGCGCGAGTAGTTCTCGATGCCGGCGCAAGAGCCGGTCGCTTCCATCATCTCGATGTCGAAGGTGGTGCGCTGCTCCAGCCGCTGCGCTTCCAAGAGGCGGCCCTGCGCGTGCAACTGATCGAGCCGCCATTTCAGCTCGCTCTTGATCGATTTGATCGCCTGGATCAGCGTCGGCCGCGGCGTCACGTAATGCGAATTGGCGTAGATCTTGACGAATTCCAGCTCGTCCTGCTTGTGCCCGGTGAGCGGGTCGAATTCCTCGATGGTCTCGACCGTGTCGCCGAACAGGCCGACGCGCCAGGCGCGGTCCTCGTAGTGCGCCGGGAAGATGTCGATGACGTCGCCGCGCACCCGGAAGGTGCCGCGGGTGAAGTCGGCCTGGGTGCGCTTGTATTGCAGCGCGACCAGATCGGCGATCAGCTGGCGCTGGTCGATCCGCTCGCCCTTCTTCAGCGCGAAGGTCATCGCCGTATAGGTCTCGACCGAGCCGATACCGTAGATGCACGACACTGACGCAACGATGATGACGTCGTCGCGCTCCAGCAGGGCGCGCGTCGCCGAATGCCGCATCCGGTCGATCTGCTCGTTGATCGAGGAATCCTTCTCGATATAGGTGTCGGTGCGCGGAACGTAGGCTTCCGGCTGATAGTAGTCGTAATACGAGACGAAATACTCGACCGCGTTGTCCGGGAAGAAGCTCTTGAACTCGCCGTAGAGCTGCGCCGCCAGCGTCTTGTTCGGCGCCAGGATGATCGCCGGCCGCTGCGTCGCCTCGATCACCTTGGCCATGGTGTAGGTCTTGCCCGAGCCGGTGACGCCGAGCAGCACCTGCGTTCGGTCATTGCGGTCGATGCCTTCGACCAGTTCCTTGATCGCGGTCGGCTGGTCGCCCTTCGGCTCGTATTCCGACTTGATGACGAAGCGGACGCCGCCTTCGGATTTCTCCGGTCGCGGCGGGCGATGCGGCACCCACAGCTTGACGCCGCCATCGTCGCCCTTGAATTCCGGCCGGCCCTCGCGGATCAGATTCTCCAGCGCCTCGGCGGTGGCCTGCACGCCGAGCGCTTCCATCTTGTTGCGCGGCGGCCGCGCCATCGCGGCCTCATCGTCTTCCTCGGTCGGCAGCCCGAGCTGCCGCGCGAGCTCGGGATCGAGCGTTGGGATGGTGGCGGCGGTGCCGTAGGTGGCTTGGGGGGCTTCGTCGAAGCCTTGCGAGTCACGGTCCGCGGCGCCCCCACCCCGACCCTCCCCCGCAAGCGGGAGAGGGGGAGATGGTTGCCCCTCCGCGAAATGATCGCTGACGTGTTCCCCCGACGCCTGCCGCTCGGAGCCCTCTCCCGCTTGCGGGGGAGGGTTGGGTGCGGGCACTTGCGATGCGGACGATCGCCCGCCGACCGGCTGCGGATTCGGCCGCAGCGGCATCGCGCGCGGCGCGGCCTCGTCGCCGAAAGCCTTGGGCGTCGAGGCCCGGCCGCGATGCATCGCGGCTTCGCCGCCGGTGCGGCGGTCGCGCGAATTGTCCGGCGGCGGCTGCAGCCCGGTGCCCGAGCCCATGCCGGCGTCGCCGCGATTGATCGCGGGATTGAGCAGTTCCGCCAGCGCCGGCCCGATCGGTTTGACGTCGGGCCGGTGGGCTTTGGAATTCGGCGCCTTGAAATTCGGCGCCTTGGATTTCGGCGCTTTCGATTTCGGCTGTGAGGGTTTGTCGGGAGTCTTCGCCATCCGGGCAATATGGGGCGGAGCGGCGGCTGAATAAAGGGTTTGCGTCTAAGCCGGCGCAGACCGCAACCGCCTCAGCGATCGGGGCAGCCGAGCCTCGATCGCGTGCAGGATGCGCGCCTCTTCGGCGCGCCTCGAAGGATGGGCCGCTGCGCAGCGGCCTCGACCTGTCTCCGCATCCTTCGAGGCGTGCAAGGGCGCGCGCCTCAGGATGACGGCATTGCAATCTGCGGCGCCCGAGTTGAACGCATGGCACGCCGCACGCGGGCAAGCCACCTCACGCGGACCCGACAATTGACTGCCTTACGCCGCGCTCTTGTTCGCCCGCATCAGGTCCGAGAAGCGGCGGAACAGATAATGCGAGTCTTGCGGGCCGGGCGAGGCCTCGGGGTGGTACTGCACCGAGAACACCGGCTTGTCCGCGAGCGCGATGCCGCAATTGCTGTCATCGAACAGCGAAATATGCGTCTGCGTGACGTTGTCCGGCAGGGTCGATTTGTCGACGGCGAAGCCGTGATTCATCGAGGTGATCTCGACCTTGCCGGTGGTGAGATCCTTGACCGGATGATTGGCGCCGTGGTGACCCTGATGCATCTTCACGGTCTTGCCGCCGAGCGCGAGGCCGAGCATCTGGTGACCGAGGCAGATGCCGAAGGTCGGCACGCCCGACGAGATCACGTCGCGGATCACCGGCACCGCGTATTTGCCGGTCGCGGCCGGATCGCCCGGGCCGTTCGACAGGAACACGCCGTCCGGCTTCATCGCCAGAATGTCGGCCGCCGAGGTGGTCGCCGGCACCACGGTCACCTTGCAGCCTTCGCCGGCGAGCAGCCGCAGGATGTTGCGCTTGATGCCGTAATCGATCGCGACCACGTTGAATTCGGGCTTGTCCTGCCGGCCGAAGCCCTCGCCCCAGGCCCATGGCGTCTCGTCCCAGGTGAAGCGCTGCGCCGAGGTGACCATCGGCACCAGGTCCATGCCTTCGAGGCCGGGCCATTCGCGGGCTTCTTCCTTCAGCGCGTGCAGATCGAACTGCCCGCTGGGCGAATGCGCGATCACCGCATTGGGCATACCCTTGCTGCGGATCAGCGCGGTCAGCGCCCGGGTGTCGATCCCCGACAGGCCGATGATGCCGCGCGCCTTCAGCCAGGCGTCGAGATGGCGCGACGAGCGATAGTTCGACGGGTCGGTGATCGCGCCGCGCAGGATCACGCCACGCGCGCCCGGCGTCGCCGCCATGTTCACCGTCTCGATATCCTCGTCATTGGCGCCGACATTGCCGATATGCGGGAAGGTGAAGGTGATGAGCTGTCCGGCATAGGACGGATCGGTGAGGATCTCCTCATAGCCGGTCATCGCGGTGTTGAAGCAGACCTCGCCGACGGCGTGGCCCTCCGCGCCGAGGCCGAAGCCCTCGAACACGGTGCCATCGGCAAGCACGAGCAGCGCGGTCGGCTTGTGGTCCGGCCAAGCGGGATTGGATGCTGAATTGGTCATGAGCGCATGACATAGTACGGGCCATCGCCGTCGTCAAAGCGCCTGGCGCGGCAAATTGTGCGCATTTCGGCGATATTTGACTGGGAATTTCCGCTTCCGGGCTTCCGCCCCGGCGCTCCGGACGGATTCGTTCGCCGCGGGAGGCTCCATCGACACATCGTTGCCCGGTCGTGCGGGTTCCAAGGCTCGCCCGCTTCTGCGGATCGATGCCCGGTGATGCCGGCCCTGTCGGGCATCTCCCGCAGCTCGAGCAGCCGCAGGCGACCGCCGAGGCGCTGGTCGGCTGGCTACGGAACTGAGTTGTTTCAGGGCCGCGAAGGGCCTACATCAGGCGCAACACACGCCATTTGCCGTCATTGCGCGCGAAGCGAAGCAGTCCAGAGCGGCGAGCGCTGAGCCGTTGGATCGCTTCGTCGGTTTCGCCTCGCAATGACGCAGGATTGAAGGAGCTCGATATGCTGCGCGAAAACATCAACAACGCCGTCAAGGACGCGATGCGGGCCAAGGACGAGCGCAAGCTCTCGACGTTGCGGATGATGAATTCGTCGATCAAGAATGCCGACATCGAGGCGCGCGGCCAGGGCAAGCCGCCGCTCGCGGATGGCGATTTGCTCGGCCTGTTCCAGAAGATGATCAAGCAGCGCCAGGAATCGGTCGAACTTTACGACAAGGGCGGCCGCGCCGAACTCGCAGATCAGGAGCGCGCCGAGATCGCGGTGATTCAGAACTATCTGCCGCAGCAGATGTCGGACGCCGACGTCGATGCGGCGATCGCCGCCATGATTGCGGAAACCAGCGCGGCCGGCATCAAGGACATGGGCAAGGTGATCGCCGCGCTGAAGGCGAAATACGCCGGCCAGATGGATTTCGGCAAGGCCAGCGGCCTGGTGAAGGCGGCGCTGACCGCGTGATCCATTTGCGCCCAGCCTCGTCCGCGCGCAGCGGTCGAGGGGAGGGCGCGCACGACCGGCCCCGAACTGAAGCGAGCCGTGCATGCTCACCGAAACCTCCGACTACGACAGCCTCTATCGCGACTTCCGCTGGCAGATTCCCGCCCGCTTCAACATCGCGACCGCGGCGTGCGATCGGCACGCGATCGGCGACAAGCCGGCGCTGATCTATGTCGACGAAGCCGGCGCGGTCACGCGGATGTCCTTCGCCGAGATCGCCAGCGCCTCGCGCCGCTTCGCCAATGTGCTGAAGGCCGCCGGCCTCGCGCGCGGCGACCGCGTCGCGGTGTTCCTGTCGCAATCGATCGAGCTGCCGATCGCGCATCTCGCGGCGTTCCGTTCGGGGCTCGTCTCGGTGCCGTTGTTCACGCTGTTCGGCGAGGACGCGCTGGAGTTTCGTCTGTCGAATTCCGGCGCCCGCGCGGTGATCACCGATGAGAGCGGGCTGCCGAAGCTGCTCAGGATCCGCGACCGCCTGCCGGAGTTGCGGCAGATCTACGTCACCGGAGGCGCGGCGCCGTCCGGCGTCGAGCTGTTCTGGTCCAAGCTCGATGCGGCGTCCGATGCGTTCGAGACGGTCGACACCTCCTGCGACGATCCCGCGATCATCATCTACACCTCGGGCACGACCGGTAACCCGAAAGGCGCGCTGCACGCCCATCGCGTGCTGCTCGGCCATCTGCCGAATGTCGAGATGGCGCACGACTTCTTTCCGAGGCCCGGCGACCTGATGTGGACGCCGGCGGATTGGGCGTGGATCGGCGGATTGTTCGATGCGCTGTTTCCGGCCTGGTATCACGGCGTCGCGATGCTCGGCCACCGCGCCAGAAAGTTCGAGCCGCAGGCCGCGATGCAGCTGATGGCCGATCACGGCGTCCGCAACGTGTTCCTGCCGCCGACCGCGCTGAAGCTGATGCGGCAGGCGGATGTGAAACATCCCGGCGTCAAGTTGCGCAGCATCTTCACCGGCGGCGAGTCGCTCGGCGGCGAATTGCTGGCCTGGGTGCGCGCCACTTTCGGCGTCGATGCGCACGAGATCTACGGCCAGACCGAATGCAATCTGGTGGTCGGCAACAACGCAAGGCTGTTTCCGATCCGTCCCGGCTCGATGGGCAAGGCGACGCCGGGTTTCGACGTCCGCATCGTCGATGAAGACGGCCGGGAACTGCCGTGCGGCGAGCGCGGCATCATCGGCGTGCGCCAGCCCAATCCCTGCACCATGCTTGAATATTGGAAGAACCCGGAGGCGACCGCGAAGAAATTCGCAGGCGGCTTCCTGCTCACCGGAGATCTGGCCAGGCAGGACGGCGACGGTTACTTCTGGTACGACAGCCGCGAGGACGATGTCATCACCTCGGCCGGCTATCGCATCGGCCCGTCGGAGATCGAGCACACGCTGCTGAAGCATCCGGCGGTGGCGTTCGCCGCGGTGGTCGGCGTGCCCGATCCGATCCGCACCGAAGCGATCAAGGCCTGGATCGTTCTGCGCCCGGGCTTCGCCAAGGGCGACGCGTTGGCGCGCGAGATCCAGAATTTCGTCAAGGTCCAGCTTGCCGCCCACGAATATCCCCGCCACGTCGAATTCACCGAGACGTTGCCGATGACCGCGACCGGCAAGGTGCTGCGCCGCGAGCTGCGGGCGAAGGGGTAGGGCGCTCAGGCCTTCGATCATTGTGGACCGTTGATCCGGATGCGGGCACGGCGCGCTCCCTCTCCCGCTTGCGGGAGAGGGTCGGGGTGAGGGCGAGCCGAGCACGGCTCTCCGACTCGCCCAGACTCAGCTTCCCCCACCCGGATCGCTCCGCGATCCGACCTCCCCCGCAAGCGCGAGAGGTGCGCGCGTCGCGCATGGTGCACGACATCCGCGTTTGTTTTCGTCACTGAGTAATTGGTGCGCTGCAACTGATCGCTTTGCTTTGTGCATCGCAGCGTCGCAAGTAGCGTTTCGCCAACGAGTGATGAGCCGTTGCCGAGATTGGCAATTGACGCCGGCAGCAACGCGGCGCCTAATGCTCGCAACTAATAACGACGAGCATCGCAGCCGTTGACCAGGGAGGAGCGACCATGTCGATCTCCGGTAAGGTTGATCCCGTCGTGCGCCGGATCACGGTCGCCGATATTGCGGAAGCGTTCGGACAGGGCCTGCGCGATTTTCAGGCGGCGCCGCTGGTCGGCCTCGCCTTCGGCGCGTTCTATGCCGCGGGCGGCGTGCTGATCCTGCTCTGCCTCACTGCGCTTCAGATGGTGTATCTGGCCTATCCGCTCGCCGCCGGCTTCGCGCTGATCGGCCCGTTCGTCGCGCTCGGGCTGTACGAGGTCAGCCGGCAGCGCGAGGCGGGGCGCAAGCCGTCGCTGATGCAGATTGTCGGGCTGATCCGCACCCGCGGCGAACTCGGCTGGATGGCGTTCGTCACGCTGTTCCTGTTCGTGGTCTGGATGTATCAGGTCCGCCTGCTGATCGCGCTGCTGCTGGGCGTCAGCGCCTCGTTCGGCAGCCTGCAGGAGTTCATCTCGGTGGTGCTGACCACCAATGAGGGGCTAGTGTTCCTCGCGATCGGCAATTGCGTCGGCGCCGGCCTCGCGCTGGTGCTGTTCTCACTGACCGTGGTGTCGTTCCCGCTGCTGCTCGACCGCGACGTCGATTTCGTCACCGCGATGGTGACCAGCATCCGCGCCGTGGTGATGAGCCCGCTGCCGATGATCGGCTGGGCCGCCACCATCGTGCTGCTGCTGGCGATCTCGGCATTGCCGTATTTCCTCGGGCTGGTGGTGACGCTGCCGATCCTCGGCCACACGACCTGGCATCTGTATCGCAAGATCGTCGCGCCGGTGGCCGCCGAGCAGCCGGAGACGATTCCGGTCGCCGGCGCCGACAATGTACTGGCGCTGCCGCGCACCGCGACGCGCAACTGACGCGTCGCCAGATCTCCCCGCGCTCCGGGCGCGACGATGGCGGATCGGCTCGCGCCGCTGCTGCACGGCTGCTATCGTCGCGACGAATCCGATCGCGAATGGGAATGCCGATGTCGTTGCAGCTCTATCTCACCTATCTCACCGCCTGCATCGTGCTGGCGCTGTTGCCCGGGCCGGTGGTGACGCTGGTGATCGCCAACGGGCTGCGCCACGGCACGCGCGCCGCGCTGTTGAACGTCGCCGGCGCGCAGCTCGGGCTCGTGATCGCGCTGGTCGCGGTCGGGCTGACATCGCTGATGGCGACGATGGGCTATTGGTTCGACTGGCTGCGTCTGCTCGGCGCCGCTTATCTGGTGTGGCTCGGCATCGCGCTGATCCGGTCGCCGGTCGAAGGCGTGGCAACCGACGCGCCGCCGCCGCCGCCGCGCGGCGGATTCTTCCTGCAGGGGCTGGTGGTGCTGCTCGCCAATCCGAAGGTGCTGGTGTTTTTCGGCGCGTTCATTCCGCAATTCGTCGACATGCAGCGCGATCACATCCCGCAGGTGGCGCTGCTTGGAGCCACCTTCATGGCGATCGTCGCCGTCACCGACGCGATCTACGCGTTGCTGGCGGGGCGGGCGCGCACGATGTTCTCTGCGCGCCGCACGCGGCTGATGTCGCGGATCTCCGGCGGCTTCATGATCGGCGGCGGGGTCTGGCTCGCACTCAGCCGCGCGAAGTAGAACGACGTCATTCCGGGGCGCTCGCGACAGCGAGCGAACCCGGAATTTCGAGGTTGCCCGGGGATCGGATTCCGGGTTCGCCGATGCGCGGCGCCCCGGAATGACGGCGTGGAGAGGCAGCGGACGGAGCCTGAACCTACGCCAGCGCCTTGTCGCGCAGCGTCGCTTCGATCGCAGTGAGCACGCGCGCCAGTCGCTCGGCCCACTCGGCCTGACCATCCTCGGATGTGATCTGGTCCTGGCGGATCTCGATGCCGGAATTGATCAGGCCGCGCGCCTCGCCATGCACCGGGATTGAATAGTCGGTGCCGTCGCTCACCGCATAAGGCTGGTTGTCGCCGACCACGAGGCCGCTCTCGCGGCGCAGCTCGGCGAGCAGCAGCGGCGGCAGCACGCGGTCGTGCTGATACAGCGTGCCGATGTGCCAGGGCCGCGCCATGCCGTGATACACCGGCGTGAACGAATGCAGCGCCAGCAGGACGGTCGGCCGGCCGGCGGCGAGCCGGGCGCTGATCGCCGCGTCGATGCGCGCATGGTAGGGATCGAAGATCAGCCGCTGCCGCTGCTCGGCCTTGGCGCGCGTCAGCCCGTCATTGCCGGGAATCGTGGTCGCTTCGCTGACCAGCGGAATCGAGCTCTCCGCGCCCGGCGGCCGGTTGCAGTCGATCACCAGCCGCGAATAGCGCTGCGCGATCAGATGCGCGTCGAGCGCGTCCGCGAGGCGCTCGGCGACGCCGGCGATGCCGACATCCCAGGCGATATGGCGGGCAAGCTCGGTTTCGGGCAGGCCGAGATCGCCGAGCTGCGGCGGGATCCGGCGGCCGAAATGGTCGCAAACCAGCAGAAACGGCGATGGTCCCGCCGTGTTCCGCTCGATGACCGGAGCCTCTCCGGGCTCGAGGCGTAGGGATTCATCACGTGCGCCGTTCATTCGTGAAGTGCCTATCAAATCAGCAGCCCGCCCCGGACAACGCTGGTATCGTCTCAGCGTCGCAAAGTCGAGATCCATGCGTTCCCCATGCCGCTGCTGACGATCTATCATCGAACCGAATATCATTACGCCCACGCGGTCGCTTTCGGCGAACACCGGGTGATGCTGCGGCCGCGCGACAGCCACGATCTGCGGATGCTGCAGGGCGAACTGGTGATCACGCCGCAGCCGGCGTCGCTGCGCTGGATCCATGACGTGTTCGGGAACAGCGTCGCGATCGCGACCTTCGATCAGCGCGCGACCCAGCTGACGTTCGATTCCACCGCGACCGTCGAGCATCATCCGAGCGAGGAATTCGCGCTGACGCCGGACGATCCCGCGTTCTTCTATCCGTTTTTCTACGACGAGGAGGAGTTCCCCGACCTCGAGCGGTTCATCCGCCCGCATTACGGCGATCCGGACGGCGAGCTGGCGCGTTGGGCGCGCAGCTTTCTCGACGCCCAGGGCTCGACGCCGACGTTCAAGATTCTCAGCGGGCTCACTCACGGCATTCGCGCGGCGTTCAGCTATCGCAAGCGCCACGCCCACGGCACCCAGCATCCGCTCGATACGCTGCAGACCGGCTCCGGCAGTTGCCGTGATTTCGCGCTGCTGATGATCGAGGCGCTGCGCCGGCTCGGCATCGCCGCGCGGTTCGTCTCCGGCTATCTGTTCGTGCATGGCGACCGCGCGCACGGCTATGTCGGCGGCGGCTCGACCCATGCCTGGGTGCAGGTCTATCTGCCGAGCGCCGGCTGGATCGAGTTCGATCCGACCAACGGCATCATCGGCAATCGCGATCTGGTGCGGGTGGCGGTGGCGCGCGATCCGTATCAGGCGATCCCGCTGCACGGCAGCTATTTCGGCGGCGCCGACGCGTTTCTGCGGATGGACGTCAGCATCAACGTGGTCTCGGCCGGGGACGCCGCCGCGCGGGAATTGACACCCGCGGCCACGGACTGATTTGCGGGGGGACGTGATGCTCGATCGCCTGTTCGTCTACGGCACGCTGATGCGCGGCTTCGACAATCCGATGGCGCGGCTGCTGTCGTCCGACGCGGACCATCTCGGCCCGGCGACGATGCCCGGCCGGCTCTATCGGGTGCGGCACTATCCGGGGCTGATCGCGGCCGACGATCCGGCCGACATCGTGTTCGGCGAATTGTTCAGGCTGCGCCGGCCGCACGAAGTTCTCCCGCGGCTCGACGACTACGAAGGCTGCGGCGAAGGCGTCGCCGAGCCTGCGCAGTACCGGCGCGAGGTGGCGCGCGTCACGCTGCAGGATGGCGGGGCGGTCGAGGCCTTCGTCTATATCTACAACTGGCCAGTCGCGGGAAAGCCGCGCATCGTCTCCGGCCGCTTTCAGCCGGAGGATTCAACCGGCTGAAGCCGCGGCCGCGCGCGACCTCGGTGGTCTATCTGATCATGAGCTGAGCCGAAAACCGCTGTCCGCCTTTCGGCGTCACGCGCTAACGGTTCAGATGCAGCTCGATATGCGCATTGGCCGCGAGCGGCAGCAGCGTCAGCCAGTTCGGATCGCCGGGTTCGGTCAGGCAGAAGCTGGGGAAGTCGTAAGCGTCGACCGCAGCGGTGGCGATGTCGAGCGCGTTCCCGCAGTCGTCGCATTTCCAGGAGTGGATCACATAGACGTCGTCGACGGTCTCCACGCCGAGCGACGTCATCTCCACATTGCAACGGTTACAATTTGCCATGGTTCTGGCTCCTACTTGTTCGATCGCGCCGGCTCCGTTGCGGGACGACGCATATGAGCCCTGGACCTTGGTCGATCGTTCTCCCCGACTCCCGCGGCATCGCGTGGGTGGGTCACTGAAGTCCCGTTTGCGCGGTGCAACAATGAGCGAGATCAAAACCTGCCGCAGGTGCGAATTCGCGTTGATTTAGCGATGGATTTCCATCCCGCAATGCGGAATGTCCCGAGGACTGGTATGCATTCGCAGCGTTGATTCAATCCGAGGTCGTGGAATTGGCGAATCGCAATCGAAATTGCGCCAGGCGCGCCGTTCTGGTCGATGAGCCTGTGAATAGCCGGGAGAACTCGGCGGCCCTACGCCTCTGCCTCGATCAAGCCTATATCCCTGATCGGTTGGCGCCGCCGCGTCCCGAGCCCGAGCCCCTTACCCATGCGCTTCACGCCGCAATTCCTCGACGAGTTGAAAGCCCGGCTTCTGGTGTCGGAGGTGGTCGGCCGTCGTGTGAAGCTGAAGAAGGCCGGGCGGGAGTGGAAGGGGCTGTCGCCGTTCCAGCAGGAGAAGACGCCGTCGTTCTTCGTCAATGACGAGAAGCAGGCGTGGTTCGACTTCTCCTCCGGCAAGAACGGCTCGATCTTCGACTTCATCATGCAGACCGACGGGGTGGATTTCCCCGAAGCGGTCGAGCGGCTCGCGGCGATGGCCGGCCTTGCGCTGCCGGCCGCGACGCCCGACGCCGCGCGCCAGGAGCAGCGCCGCCGCTCGCTCTACGATGTGATGGAGCTGGCGGCGACCTACTTCGCCGACAATCTCGCCTCGCGCGCCGGGGCCCGCGCCCGCGGCTATCTCGCCGATCGCGGCATTCTGCCGTCGACCCAGGTCAAGTTCCGGATCGGCTTCGCAGCGAACGAGCGCTACGCGCTGAAGGAGCATCTCGGCAGTCACGGCGTGCCGGTCGGCGACATGATCGAGGCCGGGCTGCTGTCGGCGGGCGACGACATCCCGGTGCCGTTCGACAAGTTTCGCGACCGGGTGATGTTTCCGATCACCGACATCCGCGGCCGGGTGATCGCCTTCGGCGGCCGGGCGCTGGAGAAGGACGTTGCGGCGAAGTATCTGAACTCGCCGGAAACGCCGCTGTTTCACAAGGGCGACAATCTCTACAACCTCGCCACGGCCCGCAAGGCGGCGCATGACGCGGCCGGCAAGTCGACGCCGAACAGCGCCGCGGCGGTGATCGTGGTCGAAGGCTATATCGACGTCATCGCCATGGTCACCGCGGGGTTCGCCGCGACCGTCGCGCCGCTCGGCACCGCGCTGACCGAGAACCAGCTTCAACTGCTGTGGAAGTTGGCGGATGAGCCGATCCTGTGTTTCGACGGCGACCGCGCCGGCCAGAAGGCGGCGTTTCGCGCCGCCGATCTGGCGCTGCCGCATCTGAAGCCCGGCAAGAGCCTGCGTTTCGCGCTGCTGCCCGAGGGCCAGGACCCCGACGATCTCGCCCGCGCCGGCGGACGCCTCGCGATCGAGGAGGTGATCGGCGCGGCGCGGCCGCTCGCCGATCTGCTGTGGTCGCGCGAGGCCGAAGGCGGCAGCTTCGCCACGCCGGAGCGCCGGGCGGCGCTGGAGGCGCGGATCAACGAGCTTTCGGGCGGCATCCGCGACGAGGTGGTGCGGCGCTATTATCGCCAGGACTGGGCCGAGCGGCTGCGCGCGGCGTTCGCGCCGCAAGGCGGTTTCGGAGGAGGCTTTGGAGGCGGGTTCGGCGGCGGCTTCCGCGGCGGCGCTGGGCGCGGCGGTGATTCGCGGCGCGGATTTCCGCCGCGCGGGGGTTTTCCACAGGGGGACGGCCGTTTTGCGCCGCGCGGCCAGCCGTCCGGCCTCAGCTCTCCACCGTTCGGCCGGGGCGCGTATCAGGTCGCCAGCCCTGACCTCGCATCCAGTCCGATCATGCGCGGCCAGCGCAGCGCGATGTCCCGCCGCGAGGCGCTGATCCTGCAATCGCTGCTGCACCACCCCTGGCTGCTGCACGACCACCTCGAGGAGATTGCGGCGCTGGAATTCGCCCATCCGGAGGCGCACCGGCTGCGGGCCGCCATCATCGCCGCCTTCGCCCAGGACCATCATCACGGCGACGATCCGGCGGGGCACGCCGAAAAGCTTCGCGCCGATTTGGTTAAGGCCGGATTATCCGAGCAATTGCAACGCGTTGAGCGCGCGATCACGACCTCCGCGGTGTGGGGGGCGGGTTCCGGCGCCGCCCGCGAGGATGTACTTTCGACGTGGCAGCAACTGGTTGCCTTGCATCGACAATCGCACTCCTTACTTAGGGAATTGAAGGACGCCGAGCTGGCCCTGGGCGAAGATGGCAGCGAGGCCAACAATGCGTGGTTGAACGACGTCAAGGCGCGGCTCTCGGAAGTGGAAGGCACTGAGGCGCTGATCGAGGGATTCGGCGAATCATCCGGCCGGTTCCATCGGAGCGTTTGACGGGTATTCGGGGCGGGCCATGCGGCGGGATCCGTGAAATGACTCGCCAAACCCCCGCATTGGCTGCAAAAACAGGGTTAGTAAGGGCTTAACGGCATTCCGGTAGAAGGCCTTCGGGCGACCATTTTGGGAAACCATCAAGCGGGATCGTGTCGGGTGGCGCAGGCTGGCGCCGCCCTTTGCGCGTCTCACCCGGCAAGGCAAGTTTTCATGACGGCGCGGCGACGCGCCCTTCATGCGCGCGTTCAGGAGCAGTGAATGGCCAGCAAGGCGAAGACGGTTCAGTTGAAAGACAAGGAAAAGGACGACAAGGCCGACGCGCCGGAGAAGGACTCCGCCGACGCTCCCTCGCCGTTGCTCGACCTGTCGGACGCGGCCGTCAAGAAGATGATCAAGCAGGCCAAGAAGCGCGGCTTCGTGACCTTCGATCAGCTCAACGAAGTGCTGCCCTCCGACACCACGTCGCCGGAGCAGATCGAGGACATCATGTCGATGCTGTCCGATATGGGCATCAACGTGTCCGAGGCCGAGGAAAGCGACAGCGAGGACGAAGAGTCCAAGGACGAGGCCGAGGAAGAGCCCGATAACGACCTCGTCGAGGTCACCCAAAAGGCCGTCACCGAGACCAAGAAGTCCGAGCCCGGCGAGCGCACGGACGATCCGGTGCGGATGTATCTGCGCGAGATGGGCACCGTCGAGCTGTTGTCGCGCGAGGGCGAAATCGCGATCGCGAAACGGATCGAGGCCGGGCGCGAGGCGATGATCGCCGGGCTGTGCGAAAGCCCGCTGACCTTCCAGGCGATCATCATCTGGCGCGACGAGCTCAACGAAGGAAAGATCTTCCTTCGCGACATCATCGATCTCGAAGCGACCTATGCGGGTCCCGACGCCAAGAACAACATGAACCCGGCGATGGCCGGCGAGGGCGGCGAAGAAGCCTCGGCCGAAGGCGAGGGCGGAGCGCCCGCGCATCTCGCGCCGCCGGCCGCGCCGCCGTCGGCGACACCGTTCCGCCCCGCGCAGCAGCGCGCCGCGCCGTCTCAGGCCCCCGCCGGAGAAGGCGGAGGTGAAGGCGCCGCCGAAGGCGACATGGACGACGACGAGTTCGAGAACCAGATGTCGCTCGCCGCGATCGAGGCCGAACTCAAGCCGAAGGTGGTCGAGACCTTCGACAAGATCGCCGACAACTACAAGAAGCTCCGCAAGCTGCAGGAGCAGGACATCGCCAACCAGCTCGAGAGCGCGTCGCAGGGACCATCGCTGTCGCCGTCGCAGGAGCGCAAGTACAAGAAGCTCAAGGACGAAATCATCGTCGAGGTGAAGTCGCTGCGGCTCAATCAGGCCCGTATCGATTCGCTGGTCGAGCAGCTCTACGACATCAACAAGAAGCTGGTGTCGTTCGAAGGCCGGCTGCTGCGGCTCGGCGACAGCCACGGCGTCGCGCGCGAAGACTTCCTGCGCAACTATCAGGGCTCGGAGCTCGATCCGCGCTGGCTCAACCGCGTCTCGAAACTGAGCGCCAAAGGCTGGAAGAACTTCGTCCACCACGAGAAGGACCGGATCAAGGAATTGCGCCAGGAGATCCAGTCGATGGCCGCATTGACCGGCCTCGAGATCGGCGAATTCCGCAAGATCGTGCACTCGGTGCAGAAGGGCGAGCGCGAAGCCCGCCAGGCCAAGAAGGAAATGGTCGAGGCCAATCTGCGTCTCGTGATCTCGATCGCCAAGAAATACACCAATCGCGGCCTGCAGTTCCTCGATCTCATTCAAGAGGGCAATATCGGCCTGATGAAGGCGGTCGACAAATTCGAATATCGCCGCGGCTACAAATTCTCGACCTACGCCACGTGGTGGATCCGGCAGGCGATCACCCGCAGCATTGCAGACCAAGCCCGCACCATCCGCATCCCGGTGCACATGATCGAGACGATCAACAAGATCGTGCGCACCTCGCGCCAGATGCTCAACGAGATCGGCCGCGAACCGACCCCGGAGGAGCTTGCCGAAAAGCTCGGCATGCCGCTGGAGAAGGTGCGGAAAGTCCTGAAGATCGCCAAGGAGCCGCTGTCGCTCGAAACGCCGGTCGGCGATGAAGAGGACAGCCATCTCGGCGACTTCATCGAGGACAAGAACGCGGTGCTGCCGATCGACGCCGCGATCCAGTCGAACCTGCGCGAGACCACCACCCGCGTGCTCGCCTCGCTGACGCCGCGCGAAGAACGCGTACTCCGGATGCGCTTCGGCATCGGCATGAACACCGACCACACGCTGGAAGAAGTCGGCCAGCAGTTCTCGGTGACGCGCGAACGCATCCGCCAGATCGAAGCGAAGGCGCTGCGCAAGCTGAAGCATCCGTCGCGGTCGCGGAAGCTGCGGAGCTTCCTGGATAACTGACGTTGACAGTGAACCGGCGGGTTGCCTGTCGGCACCTCTGCTTTCATCGTCTTCCAAATGCCCGGCCCGCGCCGGGCATTTTCATATCCGAGGTGAAGGGATGCGCGCCGTCATCGGCAGCGCGCTCCCTCTCCCGCTTGCGGGGGAGGGCCGGGGTGGGGGCGCAACGCGGACGGACGATCAGTTCGGCACGTCTCCTTCGGCATTCAGATAGCGCACACCCATCGATCGAAGCATCGATTTGCATCGCGGCTCGACAGCGACGTCGTCCCTGTGGCGGCCCCCACCCCAACCCTCCCCCGCAAGCGGGAGAGGGAGTCCGGCTGCCGTTGTGGAAGCGCATTGGACCATTTGCAGCAGAGTGCGCGGTTGTGGCCCGGGGTGAGCCCAAACGCAGGGCGGTGGGCGAAGCCGTAACCCGCCGTCTTGAGCGCGGTGGATGACGCCTTCGGCGCATCCGCCCTACGGGCTGTTGTCGTGCTGCGGAAGTTGAAGCATCCGTCAAGGTCACGGAAGCTGCGGAGCTTCCTGGATAACTAAGCGCCCGTCCCGCGTCATCCTGAGGACCCGGCGCAGCCGGGCGTCTCGAAGGACGACGCGGCCACAGACAGTGTTGCTGCAATGGCCGGGCTCACCCCCGGCCATTTTTGTTTGCTCGGCCGCGATGGAGCGAGGCGCAGCCCAGCCGCTGCCTGCTCCCTCTCCCGCTTGCGGGAGAGGGTTGGGGTGAGGGCGCCACGAGTCGCAGTCTCACTGTCCGGCCCTCTGAACGGCTTTGAGGGCTGTAGGGTGGGTGAGGCGAAGCCGTAACCCACCCCTCCGATTGCGGCGGATGACGCCTTCGGCTCATCCACCCTACGGGCTACGGGCTGCAGATACCCGATCACGCTGAACTGGTTCTTGGCTTGCGGGTTGCCGCTGCGTCCGAACGTCCGCTTCAGTCTCTCCGACGCGTCATTCTCTGATGTTCATATCGAGCGCGTAACTCGGGGTCGGAATTGTTGCCCAAGACGATGTTCGCGTCTCCCAAGACACCAGCAAGGCCGGGCGTCTGAAGTACCATGTCTCCGAGGCGTTCGTATGCGATCGGCCTTGCTGTGAATGGCTGCAGGTAGCGGTCGAGAATGCCCTTGGCTGGCGTATCGAGTTCTCTGGTCAAGGCGAGTAGGTATTCGGTCTTGTCGGTCCGTGCCCAATCGATGCTGAAACCGGCTCGCTGTGCCAGGACCGAATGGATGACCATGATCGTCCGGCCATTGCCGTCGAGAAACGGGTGTGCGTACGCCAGATAGCCCATCACTTCGCCGACTTTAGCGGACATGAAGGCGCGATCCTGACCGTGCTTCAGCGCGTACTCAATGGCGGGCCGGATATCCTGGGGATGAGCGAACAACACGCCTGCCTTGCTGACGGCGAGATCGGGCGCCGTCTGGGTGCGATCCTGTCCAGCCCAGGGATAGATCGCATCGAACAAAATACGATGGGTCTCCAGAACATGATCGTATTGAATGACATCGACGTCGGCGAGCCGCGCGAACGCTTCGGGCAGACCGCTCGCAAATGAAGTGTGTTCCAGTCTGCGAACAATTTCGAGGTCCTTCTCATTCGCGAAATTGCGCAGGTAGCCTTGCGTCTCGAAATCGCCGAAAGGATCGAAAGTCACGGTCTGGATTCGCGCAAGTAGCGCGCTTGTAGTTCCACCATGGCGCGCCGGCTTAAATGTCCTGCGCGCTGCAGTGACAACAATGTCCGCTCGATATCGTCCAACACGACGACGTCGTCCGCCAGCCGGGTCATATGATGCGCGAGGACATTGGCCTCTGTTTCGGACAGTTGGACCTGATGTTGCCGCGCCAAGTCGGCAATCAAAACGGCAGTCACATTTTGCTGGCCGGACATGAGGACTTCCTCCTCTTTCCTTATAGCATCTAAGCGACTGAAAATCCACACAAAGCCCTCGTCCGCGCCGCGTGCCGCAGATGCACGGCGGAGGCTGCTATGCTGATCCGATCACAGCCGATCGCTCGTTCACGCCGCGGGATTCACCACCCACCACTCGATGCTGAGGCCGGCGGCTGTCGCCAGATTCATCAGCGCATCCAGGCTGAATTGGTCGATTCGACCGCGCAGCAGATCGTTCATTCGCGGCTGCGTTTCGCCGAGCCGTTTCGCCGCCTCGGCTTGCGTGAGGTTCCAACCATCGACCACCTCGCGGATCGCGATCATCAAGCTGGATCGAGCTTTCATGTTGGCCGCGTCGGCCGATGAATCCTCACAGAGCTCGTAGGGCGCAATAGCGAAGCGTATTGCGCCGTGCCCGCTCGGAAGGCAGAAATGCTCTTCTGGTGCGAAGCTGCTTTTTGTTCGCCGCGCTACCGCTTCTTCACAAACACCGTGCCAGCCGAATACCCCGCGCCGAAGCTGCAGATCAGGCCGAGATCGCCCGGCGCCATGTCGTCCTGGTGCTTGTGGAAGGCGATGATCGAGCCCGCCGACGAGGTGTTTGCGTAGGTGTCGAGGATGATCACGTTTTCTTCGCGCGAAGGCTCGCGGCCGAGCACCTTGCGGCCGATGATCTCGTTCATGTTGATGTTGGCCTGATGCAGCCACATCCGCTTCAACGCGTGCGGGTCGATGCCGAGTTCGCCGGCGTGGTCGATGATCATGTCGGAGACCATCGGCACCACTTCCTTGAACACTTTGCGGCCCTGCTGCACGAACAACTTGTCGGTGAGGTCGCGGCCCTCGGGCCAGGCGCGGTTGAGGAAGCCTGAATTGTTGCGGATGTTGTTGGAGAACTGCGTCTTCAGCCGGGTGCCGAGGATCGCCCAGCCGGCTCGTGCACCATCTTGGGCTTCATCCGCGCGCTCGACGATCACCGCGGTGGCGACATCGCCGAAGATGAAATGGCTGTCGCGGTCGCGAAAGTTCAGATGCCCCGAGCAGATTTCGGGATTGACCATCAGCACCGCATCGGTCGAGCCGGTGGCGACGAAGTCCGCCGCGGTCTTGATGCCGAAGGTGGCGGACGAGCAGGCGACGTTGATGTCGAAGCCGAAGCCGCCGATGCCGAGCGCCTTCTGCACCTCGACCGCCATCGCCGGATAGGCGCGCTGCATGTTGGAGCAGGCGCACAGCACCGCGCCGATCCGCTCGCGCGGCTTGCCCCAGCGCTCCAGCGCCTGTTCGGCCGCCTTCACGGCGATCTCGGCGAGCAGCGACAGCTCGTCGTTCGGCCGCTCCGGGATCACCGGGCGCATCAGCTCGGGATCGAGGATGCCCGGCTTCGCCACCACGTAGCGCGACTTGATGCCGGATGCCTTCTCGATGAATTCCGCGGACGACGGCTGCAGCGGCTCGATTTGCCCTGCTGCGATTGCGGCGGCGTTGGCTTGATTGAAGTTCGCGACGTAGGTGTTGAAGGCCTCGACCAGCTCGGCATTCGAAATGCTGTCGGGCGGGGTATAGAGGCCGGTCGCGGCAATAACGGCAGGGCGCACGGAAAGCTCCGGTCACGATGGGCTGAGTGAGGACCGCCGGCCGTTGGCGATCCGCCGCGCCCCGCGGTATCCGACGCCCATTGGCCATCGTCTGCTTTGACGTCGGACAAAGAGCGGGAGGCGGCCGGGTCGTCCCTTGGTCGGAGTGTCGAACCGCCTTCGCGAGACGCGTCGGCAAGCGGCCGGCACGGACGAATGCGGTATGAAACGGGCCGTGGCAAAACACAAGGACCATCGAGGGATCTCGCACATGCACACCGGACATCTGCTGCAGCCGCTGCCACAACCGGCCCCCGACGAGGCGCTCGACACCTTGCTCGCCCGCGGCGGTGTCCGCATCGAGCGGATCGTGTCGTTCGGCCAGGCGAGCCCGGAAGGCTTCTGGTACGACCAGTCCGAAGACGAATTCGTGGTGCTGCTGTCCGGCGCCGCCACGCTGCGCTTTGCGGATGGCCGCGACGTCCCGCTCACGCCGGGCGCCTGGGTCGACATCCCGGCGCATTGCCGCCACCGCGTCGAGGCGACGGCGGCGGGCGAGGCGACGGTGTGGCTGGCGGTGTTCTGGCCGGCCGCGTAGTCCGTCGTCCGACGTGATGAAATACAAACGCGCCGCCCGCCGGGCGCCTCTTGACAAAATTCCTATAGGACCGTATACCCATCGCATCCCGCCCCGATGAGAGGGGCGTTTCGCGATCGTCACGATCCGCGGGGCGGGAGGCGGTGGACGGCGGCGCGCCAGGCGCGGACGCCGGTGGAGAGGGTGAGCGACGATTGTGCTCATGACTCTGCCGGTCGAAACGCTGACGACGGCGCGCGGCCGGACGGCCAAGGCGTGTGGTCCTG